>Ga0080013_1000660_pt1 | contig 48130 bp, 56 predicted proteins | sample ETNvirenome_6_85_FD_69236 | JGI IMG/M metagenome (GOLD analysis project Ga0080013, IMG submission 69236) | Marine viral communities from the Pacific Ocean - ETNP_6_85 (SPADES assembly) (version 2) | ecosystem: Environmental > Aquatic > Marine > Oceanic | place: Pacific Ocean | collected 2013-06-19
CTTTCTAGCTGCGGGCGGGAGATTTAAAAGCACCTGTTTCTTCACAGTAACCCAGTCGTCGCAGTCGCCAACATACTCTGAAACAAATCCCAGCTTATCTAATATGGCCTCCATATCCTGAACGCTGACTGCGGGCATTATACTGCCTTCTTGGGTTCAATGTAGATCTTTACTCTGACATTTAATAATCCCATGTTCATTGACCAGCCCTTTTCATGGGGTGATTCTAGACCAGATACAAGCTCTTGAACTAGCTGGGGAGCTATCTTGTTGGCTATCTTGTACTCTAGTCCAAAATTATCAAGATAGTCTTTAATCTGCTTGACTAATTTTTCAGCATCTGGCTTTCCTGTAACAGAATCAAATATTCCAGGAAATGCTGAATCTACTATTGTCTTCCTCAATACTGCGCTCGGTACAATATACACCTTCATATTAAAGCCGAGATTTTTTAATCTCTTGAAGCTGTCAGAGCTAGAGCTAATTAATGCTTTTCTACTTGAGATGTAGTCCTTAAAACTTTTCTTAGAAGTAAAGGTGATATCATTCCCATCATGATCCTTAACAGTCATTGCTCGAATTTTAGCTTCTTTTATTTGCCCCGTAATCTCTCTCTTTAAATTAACCTCTTCCTCTCTGTCGCTTAGATCTTCAACCGGATCTCCCTGTACAGCTAGACGAGAAGGGTCATCCCACGTATCTAGTGAGGCCTGCAGCTCTTTCACATGCTTATCTACTTTAAGCTGCTCAGATGCGTATGACTCCATCTCATCTCTCCACATGGATGCCATTGCAGATCTATCCTCAGGACCGAGATTTTTCCAGTCCTCCATGAATCTGTCTCCAGATGCAGTTCGTATCTCTCCCAATATCTCCTTTATCTGAGCTCTGTTTGGAACGTTTGTCGTAAACAAATAGTATAGATCGTCTGCAGCTTTGGGAAATGTTGAATTAAACATAAGCGTGGGAGAATTCGTTTTTGATTTCTTTGACTCATACCTAACTCCATTCCAGCTCAAGTCCTCTCCCTCTCCCCCGATTCTAGTTGCTTTCGCTGTGCCTGGAAACTGAGCTGCTGTGTAATCTATTATGCCTGCTTCAAATTGTTCGCCCTCTCGCTCTTCAGCTGCATCTTCATATCCTAAAAGAAGATACGGGATTGAATCTGCATAATATGAATTAGTATCCGGCTTATAAATTGCCGCTGCTGCTGGATGATCTGCAGCTGTGACAGAGTTTCTTCGAAGCCAGTCAGTTGTGATATGGGTCATATCTGAAGGCGAATCTGTTTTATCTCCTGTTGGAAGGCCGCTGGCATGTAATGCGATATCATCATCTCCCTCATCTTCTTCAGTTAAAAGCCTTCTGATGCTTAGCCTGACAACTTCATTGAGAACTCCATCGATATAGTCTGCTGCAGCATTTGCCTCAGCGGCTCTAGCAGGATCTGTACTTAGTAGGTGGCTTCTATTACTAATGTACTCTCTGAATCCCGGTAGTATTGCGCTCAGCTCTGGATTAGCTCTCATTGCTGTCACTAGCCCTTCAAATGATCTTAGCTCCTTCTTATGAGTATTTATACCAAGAGATGGGAGGAAGACATCTGGGTCAGTCTCTCTAGGCCCTATGGGTACATTATTAACCTTCTTTAAAAGACCTCGTGCGTATGTGTACTTAACAACATCTCCTGTCTCAGCCGATTCTCTTTCGCTCATATTCTTTGCTATCCACGATAAAAGAATATTTCTATATCTCCCTTTAACTCCCCCCTCAGGTGCTCCAGCTAGCATCCACCCAACATCATCGAGTGCCACTCCCTTGCTCGGCATCACATCAACTTGGACTAATTCGCCTGTAAGTGGAACCTTATATAGAACTGCTATCCCGCTGCCGCCAGGCAGCATGTATAGTCTGTTTATTCCCGGGGCCTCTTCGAGCTCTACCTGCAAGCCTGGATGGGCTGATAATTTCTCTTTAACGTCTTTGGCATCTTTAGCATCAACTACTACATCTATATCTCCAACATCGGGAAAGTTTGTAACAGTTGTTCCAACACCAATGTGATCCATCCCAAGAGGATCTAAAATATCTCTCACAAAGCTAGCAACGATTGGTGAGACTTCTTCTCTGGGTATTCTTTCACTTCGAGTAATCACTCTGCCTGTGGCATCCTTAAATGCGTTTCCTCCCTCATTAATCATCCTGCTCCACGCACTTTCAACTCTTTCCTGGACAGTTTGTATCACCTCATCTCCTCCCGATATTTGAGCTCCACCGTAAGCGAAAAATCCTCTAAGCTTATTTATTGGTGTGAACATTCCGGTTAATTTTCTTGTTTTGCCATCTTTCCACTTAAATACTATTCCCTCAGTTGCTTTCTCAAATAATTCTTCATTGGCCTGGATTCTTGCAAGCGCTACCCTTATTCCTTCCAGCTCCTTTGGATTTGCAATGATATGATTTCCATCAAATGCGACGCGAGCAGAGCTAATAAATCTAGAAAGATCATCTCTGTTGCTTGCCTTGAGAGTAAAATCAATATTTCTAATTACAAGAATCCCAATTCTTTGAACTATATTTTCAATAGGGATTATCGCATCTGCTAAAAACGTTGCCCTTCTCTTAAGAATATTATTATTAAAGCTGTCCCAGCCTTCTGGATCAATCTTTTTAAACGCTCTGGCAATGCTTCCTCTTCCCGTAGCTATCTTTGCAGTAGCAGCATCTAGCAGTTGTTCTGGAACACTATCACCTAATTTTTCACGAACCATTGAGTGAACTAATTCACCCATAGTATTTTCTTGACTTAAATTATATTGGCTAAGTAGAGAATCAATTGAAGATTTAATCTCACCTGTTTCCTCATCAGTTATATCTAGTGCTCGAAGAAGCCTGAGGTATGGAACAGATCCCATGTGAAAGTCCTGATTTGCTCCTGATTCTGCTGAAGATACAAATTCATTGAAGGCCTCGTCATCTACGACAGTATCTGGTGCTACTGCGGCTGCCTGAATAAACCGTATTGATGGTTCATCATAAACTATTGTATTTGGATTCTCTGGAGTTAACAGCGCTGACTCAATTAGAACCTTTCCATTCTGGAATAACGAATCTTGAAACTGCAAAGAAACTGGTGACAGCGCATCGTATGCTTTAACAAATGCATTTCTGACGCTGTCATTCCATGAATATTTTTCTATGATTCCAGCCCTATCCATTCCGGCACCAGATAATACTCTCTTATATGTCGCTCCCTTACTAAAGAATAATAAAGAACCGTCCATAACAGTGAATGTTATATTCTGGCCGTCCATCTTCTCTTGAATCTCTTGCAATTCTCCCATTTGAATTGTGTCTATTAGTTCGTAGAGATCACTCATGGGCATATTGAAATCTTCATAGAAATTTAATATATGTGATTCGAGCTCTGCCTGTTCAGACAGTGTTGCTACCTTTTTAAATCTTGATGCTGCCTTCTCAATAACAGACGGCGGTAAAAGTATTGCCATGCTATCCCCTTATTATTCCTTGAATAAAATATCTTAAGTGATTCTCTGTCATGGGTGATTCTCCCCTTCCGAGCATTAGATCTATAACCCTACTCTTCTCATCATCATTTAAAAATGGCGGAAGAAATCTCTTTGCCTCTTCAATTCCCTCTTCTGTTGATGCAATATCTCGAACCTCAGTCCCTCTTATTCTCTGCATTCTTTCTAAATCTTCTTGAGAGGCATCGGGATAGTATGATCTTAATGCTACTATTGAGCTTTCTTCGCTTTGTTCTATGATATCCATCAGCCTCTCTTCATCAAGATAGTCATTTGCAGACTCTGGAGATATTGCTCCTAGCTGTACTTTTCCTGTCTCTATAAGATCTCCAAAATATGACAGCTTTCTAAGATACTCTCTAATAGTGTCTTCGGCGCCATAGATTGTAACTTTCTCATACATCTCTGGATCTTCTACAAGCTCTTCAATAATTTCAAACACTCTTCTCATAGGCGTAGTGCCCAGTGTAGATTCAACCTCTACCATTGGAAGCTCTCTTTCAATTGCTGCCTCATATATATCAAAAATTTGCTTAGATACCTCCGGAGTATAGAATCTTCCACTACTCCCTATTGGCCTAAACTTTTGTCCCGACTTTAACGGTTTTCCTCTTTTTCCAATTTTTATCGGCTTTCTCTGCTGAATTCCATAAAATAGATAAACCTTGTCACTATCATCTATTGCGCGAGCTAGTTTCGCAAAATGTCCAGTAGTGAACGGCTTGAAGCCTCCCCCAAATAATCCTAATTTCATTTTTTTCTCCTGTTGGGCCACAGCTTACTCATTTTCTTAAACACAGCTTCTGCAACTCCGGCAAAATCTTCCATTTGAAACTTTCCTGATATTTCAATAACTCCGTCTTCTGAGATACTATAATCTAAAAACTCATTGTCATCTGCAGATTCAAGGTTTAGAGCCTGGATAGTTGATATGGGTATTGGTTCAAATGCCCAGATATCGGTGCTGACATTTATCTTTTTCCCTCTCACCCTTTCTGCGACATGAATGTGACCATGCATCATTAGATCATATTTTTCATCAATCATGCAGTCAGGCACCGGCCTGTGCTCTAACAGCGCGAGCCTTCCATCTGGCATTTTATAGTCAAGACTTTTATAAAATTCATCAAATCCAGTCCAGAGCATCTTCTTTTCATTATAATCATGATTTCCCTTTACCAGTATCTTATATCCGTTTAATTTTTCAATATATTCTTTTGCTTCTTCAGGTGGGCACAAGAACACATCTCCCAAAACAAACACCCTATCACAATCTGAAATGATTCTATTCCAGTTAGTAATAATTTCTTCATTCATCTGATGAACTGTCTTAAACGGTCTATCACAAAACCGTATGACATTCTTGTGACCGAAATGAAGGTCTGACGTAAAATAATCCAACTTAAGCTCCGAACTCATTAGTTACTTTTTGAAGAACGAGAGCATTAAGCTTCAAAAGTTTTTGATATGATTCATCATCTATAAATCTACTTCTTTTAGATTCCACGTTTTTTCTCAACCCGCTTTCATAATTAGACAATATCGTCCTTAACATTTCATCAGAGTTATAGACACCGTGATTTCCAAGAGTAAGGGCTAGCCCCTTTATTCCGGAAGCCAGCCCTGCAATTGTAACATTTTGTGGATCAACTCCGGGATTATTTCTAAGGAGGGGATCTTCATTAATTTCTTCAGAGCCTATAATATACTTTGCTATATCTCTAAGAAAGGTTTGAATACTAGTGCTTATATTTTCTGTTTCAACTCCCTTGCTTCTTGAGAATCTACTTGGAACTCTTTGACCCATCTTGGATCTTACTATCACACCCTCTGTACTAATTGACATAACCAGATAGTCGCCCAATGCTTTATAAAGATTTCCAATTGTATACCCTTTAATCCCGTGCTCAGGCGTGTATCTTCCCTCCATCCACCCAGAATATCTTGGGAAAGTTACAACGGTGTCTACTTGAACAAGCTGTCCGTTCGGAAGCCTAAGCATAACCATGAGTGGCGTGCTGCCTCTCAGTGTCTCATCTATATCAACTGTGTCTGGCCTTCTTTCATTCAAAAATCTTACAAATAAATTTTCATATTTAGATGTAACCCTTCTGTCATCTCTTCTTCTATCGAACTCTTCTCCCTCAAACTCTGATGGGAATGATACAAGATAGTCAATATCTCCATACGATGCATCGCTTCCTTGCGACATGTCTTGCTGATAATAACTTACAGATCCAACAGGGCGCATTGCACGAACTGGCTTCTCGCCTACAGATTCTAAATATAAGTTCCACTGATCTATTAGCGCCGTATATATTTCAACTGCAGCGTTAACAACAGCTGGTGTCAGCTGTGCTAGCATATCTCTTTTTTCAGGACTAAGTTTTAAACCGCCCTCACGCAGATATGCTTCTTCTAAAATTAACTTCCTTAAAAGAGATACTAATGACATTTGAAACCAACCCTATCATAAATATGAATCTAGAGTTTAAATTCTGACTGATTATGTTTTATCAGCTGCATCTAGAATGGTTTTCTCGCAGGAGTCTCAAATGCAGTCTTGGTGCTTGCATAGATGAACATTCTAATATGATCATCAGTCACATCTTCGATATTGTTAAGGCTGAAATGAGATTTGATAAGATTCAAAAACTCAGGTGTTAGATCGACCTCTAAGTCTCCGCCTTTGGGCAATGCTATTATTCTTTTTTCCATACATTATTTTACCACACAGGAGAAAAAATTACAACAAATTAGCTAAGATCTCATTAAATTTCTTACCCGATTTCTTATTTCAGATAGATCTGCTGGAGATCCTGCCTTTATTGGGGGCTTAGTATCCTCTTCTCCCTCTTCGGGCTCCTCTTCAGGTGAATCATCGGCGAGAGGATCTTCCCCCTCTTCGGATTCAACGTCTATATCTGCACTCACTTCTTCATCATCACTAGACATTGTTATGCTTGATGGTGGATCGCTGGGGTCTGGAGCTGATGATCCATCAGTTTGTCCGGTAAGGATTCCCGCAAATGCTTTCATAAATGTTAATAGAGCCTCTCTCTCGAGTGGCTCAAGTCTATCAAAATAATCCCTAAGCTGAGACTTCATACTACTATCATCTACAGACCTGCCGCTCCTAAGATCTTTAACTGCAGTGCTTATACTGTCCAGTGAGACCTCTAGAGATGACGGACTGTTATCTGGAGCGGGCTCTTCGACATCGTCATCTTCAGCCTCCTCTTCGACCTCAACATCTTCTCCCTCTTCGTCTTGTTCATAAATGTTATTAAAAATCTTGCTATCTGATTTCATTCTATCAACAATATTCTTTTGCTTTGAATCATCGTGGATTGATGCTTTGGCGTCCTTGATACTCTCCTCTGCAAGCAATCTAAGAAATATTTTGATGTCTTCTGACGTCTCAAGATTAATAGTGCTCATTTTGCTTTCTCCATTCGAGTTCGATTACGCCAGTTTTCTGTATGAAGTCTATTATACTTTCTCTGAGGTGACTCTTCGACCTCTTCTAAGCTCTTAATTCTTTCTCTTCCATCATCCTCTCTTTTACAAATATCTTTTACAAATTTATCAAAAGCAAATCTGGGTTTTGTGTTTCTTGACATCTTAATCCTCCACAGTATTATGTATTTAATAGCTCAACAATTATGCTGCACTCATACTTTCTATTTTCAAGTAATTCAAAGTATTTTGACAAAGTTTTAAAATTGTCATACTCTTTGACTAAAGTTTTGTCAGCAGTGTATAGCGATATCGAATCTACATTATTCAAGATAAATAGAGAAGCAAGCTCTCCATCGCAAACAAAGCTCATCTCGACCCTTTCGGCGTCGAAAGCGACGTCGTGAATAACTTTCATCTTGCTTGATGGCGCACTAACTTCTCTGCCAGACACCTTTAGCAATACAGAAATACCGCCTATTCTTGTTCCATCTTCATAAAACTGACTAACATCTATGCTGTCAGCTATTTCATCGCTAACAAAAACCTTCACTCTTCATCCTCACTAGTTGCAACAAAATATTTGATATCTTCGTACAGCTCATCACAAAATTTTGCCAAGTTTAAGTCCTGCTGTGTGATCCTGCTTATGTCAAGTGTGTATGTTTCTATTTCAATTAATCTATGGCTAATGATCATCTTACAATGGTGCTGATTATACTCTTGATATTTTAATGTTTCATTTACAAAATAATCTAAATGAGAAAATTTTAAAAATTCAAATACTTTGAATAATCTTTCAGGGCCTGATCTGGTCTGCCAGTCTGAGGTTTCGGCTCTAACGGGCAAATCTCCGTCAGGTATGGTTGTAGATATCCCTTCAAGGATTCTTGATACTGAACTGCACGATGACTGAACGTCTCTGATTCGATTTTCACCTAAGTACTTCACGAGCGGCATCACATCCTCAGGATAGTATTGATCATTTTCTTAAGGTTCTCTTCTAGATTAACATCTTCGTCACCTTTTTCTGGAACTTCAAGAGCCTGATCAAGCTTCTCCTCTATATCCATTGTACTTAAAGCTTCATCAATCGATTTTTCAAATAGCTTTACAAGATACTTTTTGTCTCCAAGCCTCTGGAGAAACTGCTGATCAGATTTCTTTTGATAATCTCCTGTAAAGAAATTAGAGATAAATTTCTGCTCTTCTGCTGCTGCAGCCTTATAAATTTCTGGAGTGATTCCACCAGCTACAAGCTTTCTAGCTTGTGCTGAATCAGCGTCAAGAGTAACTAAATCGACCTCTCCGTTAAACATCTTAGAAAAAGTATTGGCTGCTTTGGGATCTATCCCCTGAGATACTAAAAATGCAACGATGTGATCTTTCATTAGCTTGGCGAAATCTCTAAAATGTTTATTAAAATAAGCTTCTGAGAATGCTATTCTTAATATGTATCCTCCGCCTCCCTGTAATAAATCTGCGGGTATGTGACCCAGCTCATCGTCGAGTGATGCAGTTAGCATGGCTTGAAATTGATCGTTGATGTGGGATATACCCTCTTTTAAATCTTCCTCTTCTGGAGATAGATTTTTATCTGCATCTAAAGATGCCAGCGTCCTTTCAGTTATTGAAACAAATTCATCAAGCAGTGCTGCCATATTCTCCATAACCTTGTTTGCATAGTCTCCATAGGCAGAGACTCCAGTCATTGATCCTATTAGTGCTTTAAACTTAGGTTCTGCAAATTTTCTTCTCCACTGTCTAATACCGCTTGCATTCTTGAATCCAAAATATGTCGCAAGTGAATCGAGCTTCTTTAGATCTTTCTCTGCCTTTTCTAAGTCTGCTAGTCTCTGTTGCTCGGGAGTTAGCTCTATCTCTCGCATCTCTCGATCCCAAGTTGGTGTATCTGCTACAGCTCCCTGCTTTGTAAGTGTTGCGATTGTCTTATATGCTTCTTTTCTTCTAGGGTCTGTTTCAGACTCTGCCTTTGCAAGTAGGTAGGCTAAGACTTCCTCGTTAGTCTGATCCTTCATCATCTTGCGAGCTTCCATGTCAACTTCTTTATTAAATTCAAGCTGCTCAATAAACTCTGGTGATGCAAATAAATCTTGCCAGTCTGACTTATATTTTTGGTGTATCCTTCTTATCACCTCTGTTCTACCCTCGGGTGTTAATCCGCCGAGTAGCTGCTTTGCGAGATCATCGACAACAAGTGCTCGAGCAAGATCTAGCCGCATCCTCTCTGGTCTCATTGGCTTTCTAAATTTCTGTCCAGGATTCATTACTATAGATTCATACTCCTCTTCCTCATAGCCGATCTCCTGCTCTTGAAAGTGGGTTAGCAGATCAGCGGTAGCAGAATTAATGTCAGCGACCTCTTCATCTGTCTGAGCAAAGATGACATCATCGTCCTGGTCCTCTTGTTCAAGTATCATAGATATGGCTTTTTTAAAGACCGATTCAAGGATTGCATCTTCTTCATCTGGTATATCTTCTTGTGCGGCCTCTAGTGACTCTTCCTCTTCTTCCTCTTCAGTGGGTTCCTCTGTTGTTTCGGAGTCTTCGTACTCTGAAGAGCCGTGTCTATCAAGTGCTTGATCAAGAATGTCGTGTAACTTTCTATAGAAAAAATCTATTTGATCCTGCGGAACTTCTTCTGATATGGTTGATGCTGATCGTGAGAGCTGCTGTGTAGATGTGGGCATGAAGTCTGGGTCTCCTACTGGCGGCCTATCGACAGCTAGCTGTGTTGACATAACAGGGGATGCCTCTATTGGCTCACCATCTCTGTTGCCCCAGCCCCCATCGGGCTCTTCCTGCTCCACTTCTTCTGTGCCAGCTGCTAGAGATTCCATGGCTTCGATTAAAGCTTTTTCATTAACAACAACTTTCATTTCTATCCCTCGAAGATAAATATCAAATACTTTATTAAAAGTACTATGGATTTGCTGCCTGGCCTATTGCATATCCTGCGCCAATTGTTAAAGCTACACCAGAAAGAACGCCTATTGCAAATACAGCTTCCGGCGGAACCTTTTTCTTTGTAATTTTCTTCTCTAAATAAAGAATATGATCATTTCTAATAGCAAGCGTTTCATCAAACCTAAATTGTAATGAATCTTTTGATGCTTGCAGTACATCAATCTCTAGGTGAAGCTGCGCAGATTGTAGCTGAAGCTGTCTTGTTGTTTCGATTTGACAAGCCTCTTGAGAGAACTCTAGATCAACTAGTAGTCTCGCTGCGGCTTCAGTATTAAATAACGTTCCATCAAATGGTGCCGGCTGGCCTTCTTCAACTGTTGCTATCTCTTCTCCAGCGTAGACCAGGGTTGGAGAAATTAAAGACGCACAAAGAAAAAAGAAGATAGTTAAATTCCCTGCAAATATTTTAAATGTATCATTCATAATAACCTCACAGAATCATAACACATATTCATTAAGTAGTTTATGACATATGAATATCAAATCCCGTAATTTCAGATATTCTTCTAGTTATCTCATCTGGATCATCAGAATTTTCAGAAATTACTTTTTCAATTTCTTTCTTTTTCTTTGTAGATAATGCCGCATCTCTTTCTAAAAATTCACTTTCTATTTTTTCAATTGACTCTAAGTATCTCTTTTTAGCCATCTCTCTATCAGCTAGCTCTTTCTCATGCGCCTTATCAATGACTTCTATTTCTTTATCGTAGTCTTCTCTTATTTTTGATATTAATTTGCGGGCACCCGACGAGCGCCCAGTTATTACAAGCACTAGTATTGGAATTGCAGCGCCGAGGAAAAGTTTCCAATTCTTTTTGCACCACGCCCAGGCCCTCTTCAGGAATGCTTTTATCTTGATAAGACTAAGCATTATGTCTGTAGGCTTTCATTGTATCTACAACAGTCTGACCGCCAATATACACAATAGCTATCATACCCCATGTTTCTGACGTTAGATCAGACCACATCATTAAACTTGTTGCAGTTACAAAAACTAACAACTTGCGAGAAATCGCTTTTTCAAGAATCGTATCTAGAACACCTTTTCGCATAGCTCCTCCAAATTAAAGGCTATACTTCTAATTATTCCAGAAGTTTAGAAACGATTCTCTAATTTATAAAATCGTCATCATCGATAGAGAAATTCATTAATACTTCCTCAATATCAGATGACGTTATTTTCTTTGGGGGAGGATTATCGTTTAGCACAGTAACGATATCACATTGAATTCCTGCTATGATGGTTGTTAAAGCTGATTGCTTATGAATGACGTTTGATACCTCAGACATCTGATTTTCAAGAATAGCAATTCTTTCTTCGACCCTTGCGCTTTCCACTGGGTCGATTGTGTTTCTAAAAAATAAAGATTTGAACCATGCAAACATTACTCTCTCGCTAGAGGATTTTCCTTTTCTATAATATTATAGACTGATTCAGCATCTGTTTCAGATAATTTTTTAATAACTCTGTCTCTTTTGTCTTGCGCGAGGCTTTCAAGAAGTTGAATCATCTCAGGTGACTCTGCAGCTATTCTCTGAGATATCTCTTCATACACCTCTTGCATTGAAAGCCTGTTCTTAAAACATAGAATTCTTAAGCTACTGTGTGTTTCACGAGTAATATTGAAATGAATAGTCTTCTTAGTTTCAAAATCTGTGTAGGTCTTCTTATTCACTATGCACCTCCGCCACCCATTTGACCAGTGCCGCCGTGGAATGCTCCAGCCGCATATGGTGCCTCAGGCTCTTCTCTTCCGCCGTCTAAGTCAAAGTCAAATTGTGAATCTAGAATTTCTCTCATCTCATCAGCATGCTCTTGATCGTAGTTGTCTAATAGAAAATTCATAGCCCTATTGACAATAACAGACTTTATGTCTAAGAGGGTTTCATGATTCATAGCTAACCTTGCAACTCGCTTTGTAAATGCGTCAATGTCTAGAGGAGGCTTCGGCATAGCCTCTATTGGCTCAGCATCTGTATCAGCGCTATCAGCTGGGGGAGGATCTTCTACTGGTTCAGCTTCGTCACCAGCTCCTTCGTCACCAGCTCCTTCGTCACCAGCTCCTTCGTCATCAGCAAGCGGATCTTCCTCATCTTCCTGCTCCATTAAGAGGGCTCTAAGCGAAAGCTTTATTAAAGACTCATTTAGGCTGCCTGCTTCAGAATCTTCACTAGATATTGAATCTTTTTCAAATTTTAAAATAAATGAATCTATTTGATCATCAGCAGAATCTTTTTCTAGCCTGGTCACTTCCTCGTCTGCTGTTGGTTCAGAAAATAGTTCCTCAACTTGTTCAATAATCAGAGATCTTAAAAATCTTAAATCAGAATTTTTCATACTATCCTCCTAGCTGCTTTTGAACATTGTCTGCTTTTCTGAACCTATCTTCGATAATATTCCAGTTCAGCTGTTTCATCATTCCATAAGTATATGTCTTGACATCATTTAAGTAATCTCTATAATACGCATGTTGCCACATATCCATTACTATGACTGGATATGACCCTACGGGAACGTTTAAACTATGAAGGTCTATGGGACAATTCATATAACTTTGAGTAAACGTATTAAGATATGTAATTGCCCATCCGCACCTTGATGCTAGACAACAAGCTATAAAATCTCTCTGCCACTCATCAAATGATCCAAAGTCTCTTGAAAGTCTCATATATGAAAGAGAGTCCATCGGAATCTCACTATGTAGATCACTAATATTGGCAAAATATAAATCATGCAAATAGACAGCATTCATGTTGCAAGTTTCATCAATCTTTAAATCTCTAAATCTAGAGTGATTAGAATTTACATCAAGTCTATCTACTGTATCTAGCTCCGCACTTATTCTATTAAAATCTTCTATGTACTTGTCGTATAGCTCTAGATGACTCTTTTTGCTTGCAGAGCTCAATAGTTCTGTTGGAAGACTGAATGTTTTTGGCTGGGCTACATAGGATTCATTAAGTGAATCTTTTCTATTGAGCCCTAAACTCTCGCTTATATTCTTTTTAAGATCTTTATTTGTAAACTGTGACATCATTGCCTCTCATAATCTGCCAGACTTTCCGCTGGAATAAGTAATTTCTTTCCCGGTCTCTGACATAAAATTTTTGCTTCTCCGGAATCTTTAGGCAGTATTACCTTTATAACTGTATAAATCAAGCCGGACGGAATGTGTCTAATCTTGAATCCATTCTTAAGAATAACTTTCTTATCATCTCCAGATCCGGCAAATATATCAATATTTTCATTTTTCTGATGTATTCTATCAGAAATATCTAAAATATCACTTTTACTGAATACTTTCACATCGGCCTCGTTATTAAATATGATGTTGAGAGGGTTAAATTTTTCTTACATCTAAGCCTGCAGACTTTAAAATTTCTAACCCAGAATCATCTCTATAGAGTTCATCATATATCACTTCATCTATGCCTGCATTGATGATTGCTTTTGCGCACATCCTGCATGGGCTAAGTGTGATATACATTATCTTTCTCTGAGGGTCGTTATAGTCACATTTTAAAAGAGCATTGATTTCTGCATGCAGCATTCCAGACTCACCTGGTATCGCTGATTCAACTTCATTAGGGCCGCCCGAATAATTTCCGTTATATCCGACTGCCATAACCTGAGTATTGTCTTCGGTGACAACAATTGCTCCAACTTGATACCTTGGGTCATAAGATCTTTTAGAAATTAGATGAGCAAATTTCATCCACACAGTATTCCAGCTTGGTCTCATAATCTAATTCCTAAAATGGATTCCTCTCACAATACTCAATAACACCCATGACAGATTTAAATCTGTCATCTTCAACGTCTTTGTATGATTTTCCAAAGACTGATTTTATTACTTTTGCAATGTGAGCGTATGCATTTCTACCCTTGGGATGCCGAGGTGAGGAGGGTAATTGTCCCTGTAGTCTTAGTCCCGCCTCCTGTATCTTCTCCCGGATCTTCACACAATTTTCCTGATTCATCTTCTTCCTCTGATTCAAGTTCGTCTAAGAGAGCTTCCATTTGATCGACGGCTTCCTCTTTATCGAGATCACCCTTTTCCTCAAGAACCTCTCTTATTTTCTTAAGCTCTTCTCTTGCAGGCGTCGTGTCAACAATAGGTTCAATAATTCTATCAAACAAATCATCTAGAATTGTCTCACCCGGTAGTGTAAATCCTGCAGCTTTTTTGTGACCGCCTCCGTTGAATTTCTTAGCCACCTCAGAGACATCTACGTGATCATGAAATGCTCTTAGGCTCACCTTGATATTTCTTTCTTCATGATCGTAGTACCATATTACTGCAAAGTCACAGTCCGGAGATAGTCTTGCGCCAATCTCAGACATCCAGTGAGATGAATTTACTACAAGGACATCGTGACCATCATATTTTCTTGGCTTAGCTTTTTCACACACCTTTTTCACAACTGTCTTCGAATAGGCTAGAATATACGAGCCTCTCTTTACTGCGTCATCAAATACAGAATCATCTTCAAACTTTAAAAATTCCTCAAATTCAAAGGGAATCATGTCAAAAGATGCAGCAAATTCCTTAGAATATGGTAACTCCCACTTCCATAAATCTCTATCTTCTATGTAAAGAAGAAACTTTGGGGGCTCTTTTCCACGATGAAAAAAGTTCCATGAAAGTATTGTTCCAGAATGATTCATGTCAAAAATTGTATTACTAATATCATGAAGCTCTACCATTGCTGACTTGTGATGATCTATTACAATTAGATCGTTTGCTTCTTCAATCATTCCTTTTATGGTAACATTATCATATGAGAAATCAAGAATAGCAACATTCTTGCCAGTTACATCTGGAGGAGTTGATCCGTGCTTTGCTGCATGATATACAGCCTTCTTTCCAAGACACTTCCACGCTGCGTAAGCTGCTCCAAAACCATCAGAGCAATTTGCGTGATAAATAACTAAATCAACACTAGTTGGTTCAATCATGGTTCCTTCTCTTCATCGCTTAGATTGTTCATATAACTATGATAAAACCAGCATCTCGGCTCATATAAGTCAGAACCGCCAACTGTAATTTCTTTCATATCATTAAATTTTCTATGAGTATAGTATGCATCTAGACCCGTGACCGTACAAACAGCCGGGCATATTTCAATCTTTGTCGCCCAAGGCATCATATCTCTAACCTCAGTAAAAACATTGCCTGTTGCAGAAAGCTGAAGTGAAGATACAACAATCGTCTTCCCTTCTCTGAATAGCTTTAAAAGCACATCTGATATTCCCTCTATCATAAATGCCTCATCGACAGCAATAACATCAACGTCTCCATCGTTGAGCTCGATAGTCCTAATTATATCTTCGCCAGTCTTAACAGCATTTGCAGGTAACTTTCCTCCATTATGCGTGCAGATTTCGACACTTGAATATCGCTCATCAAGAGATGGCTTGAATGCTATAACATTTCTATTCTGATATCTAAATCTATCTACAGCTGCAAGCAGCCTGGTTGTCTTGGAGCCAAACATTGGTCCAGCAAAGATAATAAACTCAGGTATTCTTTTCATCTGAGCGTCCATAGTCATCCTCTATTCTTACGGGAGAGTCATGTAAGTAGTTTCCAATTTCAATAATTTCACAATCCGTTAGAGCCTCTAGCCGATACGGACAGCACGACTGTACGTGTAAGCACCCACCGGGCTCTAGGACTTCTGTTATCATTGGATGCGAATTTGGATTTTTAATACTTAGCTCATCTCCAAAAGTGACTTGAAGCTTCCCGCTTAAAACTAGAAGCGATTCATTTTTCTGTGGATTAAATTTCAAGCTTGTCCTATTTCCCTTAAGAATAAATAACAGCTTTCCATGACCAGAAGTAAATGATGACCATGACATCTCATGACCCCAGGGCTTTTCCTTCTTGGTCCATGACTTAGAAACCCATGCTGTCTTTATTTCATCAGTCTCCATCTTCAATATTCCACCATTCAATTGTTTTTTCCAGCCCCTCCCAAAATCTTACTAGCGGCTCATATCCCAACTCATCCCTTGCTCTTGATATATCTGCCTGTGTGTGCATCACATCTCCGGGCCTCCATGCCGCGGCAACAACGACTGCATGAGAATATCTCTCTTTAAAATGCTCTAATATTTCTAAATTTGATGTTCTATCTCCACACGAAATGTTATAGCATCTTCCGTTGAAACCACCGGGTAGATCAGATTCTGCTGCTAAGATATTTGCGTGAACTGCATTATCAACATAACACATATCTCTAGACTGTGAGCCATCACCGTCACTTCTCATAGGAAGCCCATTCTTTAGAGCATGACACCACGCAGAGACTGCAGTTGAATAGGGAGAGTCTCCATACTGTCCGGGACCGAACACATTAAAATATCTTAGACAGATAATATCAATATCATAGAGATGACAAAATAGGCTTGCTATATCCTCTACTGCACTTTTTTGCCATGCGTATGGTGACTTAGGATTCTTTTCTGTATCCTCATGCGTTGGCATATTTTCTGCACCTCCGTAAACTGAAGATGAAGATGCCCACACAACTCTCTTAACAGAGCCTATGCATGCTTGAAATAATCTAACTGTACTAGAGATATTCACATCAGTCGTATGCGATGGCTGCTCAACTGAGTATGAAACTCGAGGAACGGCAGCTTGATGAAAGACATGTGTATACATTTTTGCCTGAATAGACTCTAAGATATTTGTATGAGAAAAGTCTCCCTGGATTACATGAACGGTTCCGCTATCTCTTTCTGATATCGGTCTTGCCTCATAGAATGCCTTTAGTAAATCTACAGGAACCACCCTCAGCTTTAACCCTTCAAGCAATTCTAAATGACCGCTTGACATATCATCGACTACATCTACTGACCAGCCATCACTAACAAGTTTGTGGGTGAGATTAGATCCTATGAATCCACATCCCCCTGTAACTAAAGCTCTTTTCATTATCCCTCTCCTATCTGTCAATTTTACTCTACAACGTGAGCAGAGTTTAAGTTAAATCTTAATCTAGCTTTTTTTGCACAACCAAGCTTATTAAAACACTCACTTGCTAAGAAGTACAAGAATTTTATATCATACGGAAAAATGTTTTTAACATCCGTAGATCTAATCACACAATTAAAATCCATAACTTCATCTCTAATAGCTACCTGAATAAATGATATGCACGAAGAATCGGTATACACGAACCTTCGCGAACCCTCTGTTTCAACTCTGGCATATTCATTATCTCCAGCTAGCTCCATATCAATCTTTCTTAAAAGAGACGATCTAATCATATCATAGTATTCCCTCTCATTCTCATGATCAAGTATATCAGATGAAGCTTCTTCAAACTTACCATCATCATACAGAGTAAAAGAAAGTGGGTATGATTCTTTGCGAGACGTAGATTCTACGAAAGAATTGACTAGCTCTGATATATCAGATAGCGAATACATTTCAGATTTGCCTAAATTAAAAACAATCCCCTCTAGTGACACGTCTGATTCATAGACTGATACATTTGGAAACTTATTTAGATTGTCTTTTTCTTCATAGAATGCATCATAGACTTTCCGCATAGCAGAGAGATCTTCGTGTATATCATCTCCGCATGAATTAAATCTTTCTTCAATCACATTAAACTCTGGCAACAAAATAACAAATCTATTATTAAGGTTTGACAATTCTTCGTGAAGGTCATAGTCTAGATTATCAATATTTCTTCCGTAAAACTTGCAAAAAATTCTCCTTGATATTTGAGATCTATCAAAGATATGCCATCTATACCCAGTTAGAGTATGAATATTTCTTATAAGCGTCGTCTTGCCAGAGCAATCAGGACCCTCTATAAACAGACTTTTAATTGGAAAAGTTATCACTAAACGTCGATCTTTTTCATCTTATACGATGATGTTGAACATCCCCAGGACTCTGTAGAAGCAACTTCAGCTAGCCACAGTGTATACAATTCAGGCTGGTTATTAAAGCCTCCCCAGACACGGAGCCAGCAGCTCTCAGAGTTATTATCCATTACCCTCATGCGATAATATTTCTTTCCATTCTTAGTAAGTTTTTCGTGCATCTCTTGTATACAAAACCATACTATTCCTTTTTCATTTCCTTCCATTGTAATTATTGATTTGAGCTCTGCCTTATTAATCTTATCCATAATCTTTGGTGGGAAAACAAGGGCTTCATCTACACCAGACAATAGATCAACATTAAAGCCTATCTTTATCTCCCTACTCCAGTCTGGAAGATCAATATTTTCACGTATTTTTTCAGGTATAAAGTCAGGAACTGATCCTGCCTCTTTCATTAATTTCTTTGCAGCTGTCTTTGTGATTCCATGCCTCCCCTTCTTAAGCTTGTCATAGTTTCCTACAATAACTTCGTGTAGCTGCCTGTGATTTTCAATCGTTCCATCTAGCATTTCAGATAGCGAACTAAATGCCTCAATCTTGCACAATGAATCAAAACAAGTCTTATTCATCTTTGAAGGTTTCCACTTTCCGTCTTCTGTAAATAGCAGCTGATCGATGTTATCAAAGGGTCGTCTTTCAAATATTTCCTGTACAGCTGCTGATCCCACTCCCTTAATTGCTGTAAGCGGAGGAACGAATCCCCCTCTTTCTTCGGAGAATACCCACACCTCAGAAGACGTATTGATATCAGCTTGTAAGATTTTATACCCTAAAGATTTAATCTCAGATATAATCTTTCCAAACTTTGGAGATCCATTCCATGTCTGAAGACATGTTGCAAGCCACTGCTTTTCATAGTGAGTGTGTAGCCACGCTGAATAATAAGAATCAACAGCATAAGCTACAGCGTGACTCTTATTGAATCCATATCCAGAGAATGCTTCGATGGTCTCATATAGATCTGTTGCTTTCTTGAGATCCATTCCGCTTAGGTTTACAGCTCCATCGATGAATGCTTTTCTTAGATCTTCGCGCTCTTTCACTTTCTTGTAGTTTTGGTCTAGTGACTTCTTAACAAGAGTCTTTCTCATCTTATCTGATGCACCCTTATCAAACCCACAAAGCTTCTGCGCAATAAGCATGAATTGCTCTTGATAGATAACAAATCCTCTACTTTCTGTGAGAAGCTCTTCAAGAATCGGATGATCATATACAATATCATCTAAATTCTTTCCAGCCTTGACATACTTTCTATGGACATTTGCCGCGAGCGGTCCAGGTCTATAGATTGCAGTAATGGCAGCAAGGTCTTCGATACACGTTGGCTTTGCAGCTTTGCAGAAATTACGAGCTCCTGTATTTGTAAACTGGAATACCTGGACGAACCTGCCCTTGTGATAGACATGCTTCCACACATCTTGATCATCCATCTCATGATACCGACTGTTCAAGTTATCATCAAAAAAGTCATTGATCTCATCAAAGGTTGGTTCTTCATAATTTCCAGCCTCTACCATTCCCTCCTTGAGAATGAGTCTAATACAGTCTTCAACCATCTTAAGCGTGGCAAGACCAAGAAAGTCAAACTTTAAAAATCCGTTTTCTTCAAGGTTTCTAACATTCATTCCCTCAGACCAGGGTGTTTGTAATTCTCCCCTGACTTTAATGAGTGGCATGTATTTTTCAAGATTAGGGCAAACTAAAACTCCACCAGCATGTCTACCAATTGATCGACTTTCCATAAAGAGATTCTGAACATGTTCTTTTATCTTTGGATATTTTTCCATGAACTCACGATATGCAGGGCTATATTTTTCACAATCCTCATGTGTTAAAACATAGGTTGACTTTTCTTCATGATCTCCCATTGCTCTGGGCATAACATCCCTCTCTAGAGGGTTCGTCATTGTATTTACTTCACCGAATGGTATTCCATAAAATTTAGCAACGTCCTTGATTAGAGACTTAAGCTTGAGAGTATTAAAGTTAGATACTGGGACAACTGAATCCTCACCGAACATCTCTCTAGATACATCGATAAGGACATCTCTGTCCCCCACATCTGTGTCTATGTCTGGCCAGGATGCTTTGTGAAGGCCCAAGAATCTCTCAAACAGTAAATTATACTTAATGGGATCTATATGCGTGATTGAAAGCAGATAGTTCACAAGAGATCCGCCGCCTGAGCCTCGCCCTGGGCCAATCAGTGTTCTCTTTCCAGACTCTTCAAATACAGATGTCAGGGTCAGGAAATAATTTTCAAATCCAAGCTGCTTGATTATGTCTAACTCCTCTGCAGCTCTCTCCAAATATGGCTTGTTATCTTGCAAGCCCATGTCGATAATTCCTTGCTTGACTTGCCCGACAAGCTTTTTAAATGCAGGCTGTTCTGGTGTGCTAAAGTTTGGAAGCTTTGCGCTCGTATCAAACCACACTTCTTCACACTGGTCCCACGCGATATCATATGATCGCTCAATTGCAGACTTGACAAGCTCTTCATTCCCCTTATAGAAATCATGCTTGTCATAATGCTCTCCAAACTCTTCCCACATCTGGCTAGCATTTTTAGGATATAGCTCGCACTTTAAGTCTTCAAACTTTGGAAGAGGTTTGAACTCGCCTCCTCTTGCTCCCATTCTCCCCAATTTTCTATAAAGCTCTCTTGCTTCCCAAAGATCGGCTCCATAGTAATGGGAATCAGCAGTAGCTACTAAGGGTAGTCCTGTTGATTTTGATAGTTCAATTAGGTGCTTATTTGTTGTATGCTGTATTCCCAAATTATTGAATTGAAGCTCTAGATTAAAATTTTCAAAACCTACTGAATCAACAAATCTGTCTGCCATGTTCTGTAGTTCTAGCTGGATATCACCAAAGCTTTTTTCTGCTGCCTCGCCTCGAATCGCTATTGATGCTGGAAGTCCTCCCACGCAAGCTGTTGAAACTATAAGTCCCTCTCCATGAAGCTTAAGCAGATTATAATCAATTCTAGGAAATCTATAGAACCCATCAGTATATGACTTCTTAACTAGTGTGAAAAGATTCTCAAGGCCCTTCTGATTCTTTGCAAGAACCACTAAGTGATATCGTCTTTTCCAACTATTCTTATCGAGATCGTATTCAGACTTTGTCTCTTCCTCATTTTCAATAACGAGCCCGCCAGATACTTCATCTTCAGAATTTATATCTGTTTTTTCTTTTGACTTTTTCTCAGATTTAGCGAGGCGAACTTGCTCTCTATGATCCTCATACTGGACTCGCCAGTCACCTAGAGATGGAACAAAGTAAAATTCAACACCGTAGATCTGTCTGTACTTTTGCCCTCTTGCTTTTAGCTTTTTAGCATGTGTATGTGCATGAGCAAGTCCGTTTCCGTTTCCGTGATCAGTAAGTGCCCAAGCATCCATTTCATTTGATAGAACGAAATCAATATGTTGATTAGGGTAGCCCAGACCATCGTATGGTGATCCAGTTCCGCTATGAGCATGTATCCCAACAAATCGTTTAGGAACTATAATATTCTTAAATTTTGACACAAAGTGCCTCCTCAATTAAGCTTATTATAAACCAAAATTATGTATTTTACACGTGCTATGATAAATCAAGCTGTTCAATAATTTTTCTATCAGCTTCTGATATTTTGTTAGGAACATCAACTATAATGACTACGTAGTGATTTCCGCGCTCTGGGTCACCCACATCTATTGGCAATCCACGGGATCCGACACTCATAACTGTTTGAGACTGTGTTCCTGAAGGCACATTGAGATTGATCTTTCCATCTATTAGTTCGACTTCAACAGATGCTCCAAGGACTGCAGCTTTAAAAGAGATTCTCTTTTCACTGTAAATATGAGGTCCCTTTCTATCAAATTTTCTATGTTTTCTTACTGATATGTTTACTAACAGATCTCCTGGTACTTGATATCCTGGAGAAAAATGACCGTGTCCTTCTATTCTCAATTGATTTCCGTCAAGTATACCGGGCGGAATCGTTATATTGATAGACGTATTCTTAAACATGGCGCCTACACCAGCACAACCATCACAAGGATTTAAAATTATCTTGCCGGTCCCGCCGCAATTATTACAAGAAGTGCTAACCCTCATTGCACCGAAATCAGAAACTACTTGGCCGCTTCCTCGGCATGACCTACATCTTCCCAGGTCATCATTACTAGCATACCCTTTTCCCGAACAGTCTCTGCAAGACTGGCCTCTAGAATATGATATTTCACGAGATGCTCCTTCTAATACTTCTTCTAGTGTTACACTAATTTCTCGAACAATAGACTCTCCCTTTGACATTCTCCTTCTAGGATCTCTAGACCGAGGTCGACTAAACCCAAAATCATTACCAAACATCTCGCTAAAGTGACTAAAGATATCCTCCATCCCAGATGCTCGGAAATCTCCTGATCCACCTCCTTCTGGAAACATATCATAATTATTTCTCTTCTCTTTGTCTGAGAGGCAGTCATACGCTTCAGAAATTTCTTTAAATTTCTTCTCAGCGCTGGGATCATCTGGATTTTTATCAGGGTGATATTTTAATGCCAGCTTCCTGTAAGCCTTTTTAATTTGATCTTCAGAAGAATCCTGAGTTACTCCTAGAGTTATGTAATAGTCTTTTGCCATCTATTATCATTACTCAATGGTGCCGTAGTACGGTTCAAATATAAGATCTTCGTTGTCAGTACACCTAGAAAGATAGTCACTCAACTCTTCCTTAGATGTGCATACCTTAATACCGCTTTGAGCTAGCATAAGATTAAACGTCGCACCCTCTGGAAGACCCGTACAAAAATACACAATTGGTTTTTCGAGTGCCTTAAAGTATCCAGCTTCAAAAATAGATCCCATATCTTTTCCATGAGTGTTGCAGATCATAAAATCAGACTCATGTAGATGATGAAGATTTCCTTCATAGGTTGACTTTTGTGTAGCTAGGTCGGCAGTTGGGGGACAAACAAAGAAGTCCCTTGGTGAAAACACCTCAAATCCATTCGATTCAAGTGCGCTAATAATATCATTTACTTCCTGGTTTGCTACTGGATTAAACCAGGAGCTTGCTATATATGCCTTCATTTTTTCCTCCAAATAAGACAGTTTTATTATAAATCATTAAAGTTTATTTTTTAATTCAAAAATCTCTTTTGTTTGAGAAATCTTCTAGACCAGTCAATCCAAGTATTAAAGATAATATCTTTTTCTCTATCATCTATAAATCCCTTTTCAGTATAGTGTGTTAAAAAATTTTCAATTTTGGATATCAAGGCATCCATGTCGTCAGAGTTATGTGAGTAGCCCCTGACAAATGCAGGAATTTCTGTGGGACCTAGTAGATACTTTGCCATCGAACTATCTACATCAACAGATGAATTAATAAATGTGTAATATTCAGATCCTCTTCCAAATACTGAGAATGGATTATCGCATCTTTGTCCTTGACTAATATGCTCTAGCTCATGCCTAACTGAATTAGAGACTTCATCTCTTAGCAGCTTCCTGTCTTGATTGCAAAGATTGTCTGGAATCTCTATTAATAGATGCATTCCTACATCATGTGCTCCGAGTAACGGCTTGTCTGACGCACTAACATTAAATCTATCCGAAGACCTGTCTATTTCAACTGTAACTGATAGTTCTGTATCAATATTCTCTATGTAGTCCTCCTGAAGTGTGGATTTATCTATCCTTAGCGGAAATTGTCCAGGAAGTATTTCAAATAATTCATTTGACTCTGTTTCAAGATCTACTATAAGCTCATCCTTGTCAACTCTTCTAGAGGGCAATAGTGTTGTCATGCCCTTTATGAGTCTCATGGTCGATCGAGTAATAGAATTAGTTAGTGAGTGCAATCGTCTATCTTGCGTCTTTCTAGCCAAACTAGATATCATACAGGGTCTTGTATCTAAGGGACATTTCTTTAATGTCACTCATTAGATCTTCCCAGATATTCTGGAATACAGTAGGTCTATGCGGATTATCAGTTCCATTAATTTCTTCTCGCGTTGCCTGATAAATTGTATCTTTTGGATGATAGTCGAATATATCATTTTTGGGCTCTGGCCAGTATAGATTAGTTCCTCGGCTCGTCCATTCATCATTTACCTTTACTCTAAAGGTCTTAATATAGTGCATGTCCGGCTTTGTGAAATCAATTGCAACAGATGCTTCTGGAAGCACCCTAATTAATTCTCTTGCCATTGAGGCAGCTAAAATATTATCTGCTGCTGGTTGAATTTGAAGATCCTGTCTTTGTCTAATAAAGCCTAATAGATCTTTAAGATTCATTCGCATAAAATAAAATGATGTCATGCATTTAGGAAGAATCATTCTTGCGTCCATCATAGAGACATCTCTTGAATCTGTCATTTCTGCGTAAAGCTGTTTCGAGTCAACTACTAATTTCTTCCATCTCTTTAGATACTCTGGTGAATTCTGTACTGCTTCGGGAATAACAGCAGGATCATTTCTAAGATCTCTATCACCAGTACACTGTGCTGCGAAAGATCCCGCCCTGTGCCTAATGATATGCGTTACTTCTTGAAATGACAGGCCGCTCAGCTTGAATGTGAAGCCCATGCATTCCATGGGAGTTGGTAACGCTCGAAAGCAAAGTACATCTTCTAAATTTTTACTGAGCTCTTTCTGAGATACTTGCGGGCGCGTCTCTTCTGGATCATCAGCCCACGTAGCCTTGACATATTGCCACGCAACATTCAAAGCTTGCTCTCTAGTAGGATAATCTACTAGCTCGATCTTGAGTGCTTCTAGATTATTAAAAAATTCTGTCTCAGGCTCTTGATCAAATTTAAGATCCATAGGAAGCGTGATTGGTGGCAGGTCAGTATTTTGTGGCACGGTATATCTCCAATTGTGTATGATCTAATCATACACAGTAGACTGTTATTTTATATTGATTTATTTAAAAAATGAGTCAAATGAGTCATAAGTTACAACTCCTTCTTTTTCCCAAACTTCTTTGTTATAGCTTTTAACTGGTACATAGCACTTGATCCCGTGCTTCACGTATTCTGTTGTGTGCTTGGGTGAGTCATCTATTGCAAATTGAATTGAATTACTATCATAATACTCTGAATTAGCACACCATCTAAATTTTTCTGAGCTGAAGGATAGCTTATCAAATATGATATCATGATCTGCTAGCCATCCGTGTGTGTCATAGAAGCATCTTATATTATCAGACGGACGAGCTGTGAGCAGGTGTATCCAGTATCCCTTCTCTTTAAGTTCGCTTAGAAACTCTTTTGCACCATCCACTAGTGTTAGATCTCTAAACCCACCTTGTGATACAAACTCTAAAAATACTCCCTCGGGATTTATATCATGCTTAGTTAGATCATTTATAAAATAATATTCTGGTGACTCTACATCTATTTCTATGTTGTGCTTCTTTTCAACCCAAGAAGAGAAATTACTTCTAAAATCCGCTATGACATCATCTAAGTCAACAATTACTACGGGCTCGCCTTTCCACTTCTTCTTTCCGTGCTCATGCCTTAGATTTAAAAATATGTCCTTGTCTTCAAATGCCTGTAAGAATTCATTGCTTGAAATTTCCCAAATATTCAATATGGCAAGAAGATATCGAAAAGAGTCTACTGATTCAAATAAAATTTTTGATTTATCAATTTCCTTTCTATTGTGCCTGTGATCTTTAAAATTAATTGCAGAAATAAGAGAACTAACCTCTGAATGTAATGCTAGTGATAGTGATTTCGTTATCTCTTCTTTTTCTAAATCATCTAAATTACTAAGATCATAAAACAGATCATTAAATTTTTTCTGTGATGAGAAAAGGTCTTCAATCTTTGTCAATTGAAATCTCCGATCTATTCATATTCTTTAAAGTCTTTATAAGTTCTTTCTTGTTTGTCGAATTGAAGCAAAGGCATGATGAATCATTGTTAAACACAATATCTCCAGACTGAACTTCTAGATCTATATTCTTAATGATTTCAACCAGGTGTAACACAGAATTAAATGAAAAACTCTTTTCTAGCTCTCTGTGTGAGAGCACGCCAGAGTCAATAATTTCCTTTGAGTCTTTCATGAATAATCTTGTCCTTTTTCAGATATGCTTCATACAGATCGCTATATGAATGACCTGTCAATATTAATAATGAGAAAAAGTAATTAAATGCATCTACGACTTCTTCTAAAAATTCAGCTCTATCAAACTCTATTATTTCTGTAGTACGATGAGGTTTCCAATTTTTCAAATGCTGGAGAGCTTCAAACATTTCTTCTACACCCCTTAGAGCGATATCTCTACAATACTGCTGCTCAGGTTTTTGAGAAAGATCTAGCGGCCAAGCAGGATTATCAATGGGGTATTTTTCTCTAAGAGATACCATAAATTCTTCCCTTAGCTCGAACATAGCTTTTAAAGAATCTGATGACTCATCAGATTCTTCTTCTGTATTTAAGACTACCTCATTAAATGTAACTGAGATATCTGGTGGCAATCGACTCTCATCATGCCGTACATTAGTGTCTGAAGAGTGTTTTTGTTTTCCCTTGACTGTTATTGCCACAGTGATGTCCTAGTTGTTTTCTGTATTTAAGCTGCTAGCTTCATTCATTAGTTTATTAATTTGTTCTTCTGCATCTGATCTGTATTCGGAAGTCAAAACTAAAGTATCGACATCTGAATCAGAAACTTCTACTCTAATGGTTCGCATATTATCAACAACATCAGTTCCCGTAAGAATTGCTAGTTGCGTCAATTTTGCAATTTGAGATATAATCTCATCTGATAATTTATAAGAACTCATAATATTTTCTCCTTATTGTTGGGAATTGAATTCAATTCCTCTTAGAATAATACATAGCCTACCTATAGATGTAATATAACATCATAGAAAGAATTGTTCAATGAAAAGAGTAATCATATCAGATACGCACATTGGCAGCAGATTTTATAGGTCTGGTCAGCTTCTTGAATTTTTAAAATCAATCGAGTACGATCAGATCATTCTAGCTGGTGACATAATAGACTTTATTAGAATTCCAGTCTTTACAGAAAGATGCATAGAAATACTGTCATCAGTAGATCGAAGCAAAGACGTAGTATATGTTGTTGGAAATCATGATGAAAGTCTTGTCGGCCTTGTTGGAAAAAAGATTATGGGGATAAAGTTTGTCAATAAATATGAATTTGACGAAGGCGGAAGAAGATTTAGAGTAGAGCATGGAGATTCTTATGATGAAGGATGGCTTCACAAAAAGCTTTTTGTGAAATTTATATCTATGATGCAAAGTCTTCTAGAAATAATATTTGATTTTGATCTCACAACATGGTGGACAAAGCGATATATTCAAAAGCACAAGCTCAGAACAATAATCAACATCTTAAAATACAATGATGATGTTGATGTCTTCGTAATGGGTCACACACATAATCCTGAAGCATTGATATGGATCGATGCTGATCAACAGATTAAAACATACATCAATTCAGGTGATTGGATTACACATCAAACATACGTTGAAATTAATGATGGTGTGGCGAGACTTAGAAAGTACGAATAAACTTATCGCCTGTTTCTTCTAGTGATTTGTTTAATTGCATACTCTTGACCAGATCGTATATTAGCACCCGATCCCTTTCTTAGTGAATCAATTACATGCTGAAATAGTGCCATTAGCATCTTTACATCCGCTAAGGCGTTGTGCCATTCATCTGTGGAGACACCATATGCTCCAGAAACAACTCCCATAGATGCAGAATATCCTCCTCGTCTCTTCATTTTAGACAATAGCTCTCCCGCCTCTTCATCTCCATCGTCATCTCTCATAGCTCTTAGTGCTGGTATTAGGAATAGCTGCATAATTCTCATAGTATCTATAACTGGATATCTTCCAAGTCTTCCTCCAGATCTAACAGATATGTACTTCATGTCAAACGAAGCATTTTGTGCAACAAGCACAGGATTTGGAAATGAATCCACAAACGCTAGGAACCCATCTAAAACCTCTTGCTCATCCTTATAGGTTCCGCCGCTCTCACCATATCTTGTCATAGATAATATCTCTGGTGACGTGAGACTTCTTCCTCTTGCAGCACGTTCCTCAGGAGATAGAGCTTTATCCTGCCTTAGCTGTTCAACAGTATCTGGCTGCAGTGTTATCTTTTCATTAAACTGCCCTAAGATCTCTGGGTCTCCCGTCCACCCACGAGGATTGACTGCAACGGCGCCTATTTCTGTGAGCTGCTGCTCATGAGGTTTAAATCCCATTGTCTCAGTGTCAAAGAAGATCCATGTATTATCACTGAATGTGTCAAAGAAGGCCAGGACTTGCGGAACAGACATTCCAAAATATCGAGACTCTCTCACAATTTCTTCTTTAATGAGGCTTCTCAGTTGTCTTCTTGTAATCTTCATGCTTAACCCTTCAATAGTAATTATCTAGGAAGAGAGTGATATTCTATTAGTTTTCAACTGAAGTGTTTGTTCCGCCCAAACAAAATATTCGATAGGCATCAGAAGCATACTTTCCTATTCCATATAGCAGCTCTGGTGTGTCTCTACGATGATGCATGATTATTATATCATGCATCATTGTAAGTGCTCTAGATCATCTATCTGACAGTCCCAGGGGCTGTATCATTATCTGCACATCTTCTTTAAAATATCTTCCATGGATCTTCCCATAGATGCTCTTGAATTAAATTGTAGGGCGATCTTGGCGGAGTCCAATCAGTATTCATATTAGACTAATATTCTGAGAGAAATATTACGTCGACAAATGTCGAGCAATCAAAGTACGGAATGTTTATAAAACCTTCAACGTCGCTTCCATCTGTGGAGTCCATATTAATAAGATACGAACCCTCATAAGTCTCTAACAGTGCTGCATCAACTATAGTGTCATCAAGAAATAAAGACTCTACATTCAAATTTGTATTTTCCTCTTCAGCTGGCCCGCAGAAGATTCCATATGATATGGGTTCATCGACTTCTACAAATCTATCCTCGATGCTCTCAGCAGAGCATCCAGCTAGAAGAATCAAAGATATTAAAGCTTCTCTATTTATCATCATTATTCCTATAACTCATAATGAAATTATACTATAGGAATGATTATTTTACACTAAGTACGACTTTTAACTCTATTCAAAAACTAGTGTAATGGTATACTTTCCAGCAGGAACTGGTGCCTCTCCAGGGGATGTTCCTCTCCAGATCATCTTCAGACCATCAATCAGGGGTAGCATCTCACGACTTGAACTGTCATCCGCCTTGACGTTTGACATCTCAGAAAATATTTTATCACCTACTGGCCTATCCTCTACGTCAAATGTAAATTGAATCCTGCCCTTAGCATTCGGATTCTCCTTACTTTTGTATTGGGAGTAGCGCGTCTGCATCTTTGTCATTAGCTGCTTTCGGGCCTTACCTTGAATATTTTTAGCCTGAGCTGACTGCACTATAGGCTCTCCCAGCATAGGCTCAGGGAGTTGTATCTGGGGACCTGCATCAATATCCAGAGTTTGTTCATGAAGCATGATTCTTCTAATCTCTTCTTTGATTATTTTTCTAAGTTGATTTCTGCCTATCTTCATGGTGACTATGTCTCCTGTTATTTAATTATTCAGCAATGAGCTAAGATTACTCATAACTTCTCTACTCAAGCTCATTCTTGAGACCAGGTTTGATTGCTATGATTTTATCCCTAAGCTTGCTCAATGCACTTCCTCTAAGAGATCCTCTCAGTTTTCCAAAAATTGACTTGATAGTTTCGTCATCCATTTCCCCTATTGTAGCCTTAAAGGTATCTGTCTCTATTGTGTCTCTAATGACGTCATCAAGAAAGTCAGATCCCGCTGCATCTTTAGCAGATTGAATAGCATCATCAAGATCATCAGCTCCTACTGCAGCGAGCTTGTCCATTAGTCCCTCAACAAGATGATCTCTTGATAGAGTTTTTTTGACTTCACTTAAAATAAGCTTTCTGAGAATTAATCTAGATATTTTCATCGTGTGTTACCTCGTATAAATATCACAGAGAGAGCAAATAATTATGATTTTCGTTTTAGATGTCTTATAAGATCTGCAACTTCTTTGGGCATTTTAATAAACTGCCCATCTCTTTTAGAAAACATTACTTCATAGTTTGCAATTGCATTAATTTCACTTGATCTCTCTCGGTCTTTCTTTTCTTTATACGCCTGTAAATCATATACTACATCTTCAAACTCTGCGTCAATTACGTCTGGTTCTGGATGATCATCATAATATTCTTTAAAGCTAAAGTTTGAAAGATCTATACCGACTTTACTGGAGCGATCTTTTATTTTCTGCAGATGTTCAGCATCAAGCTTTCCAACAATCCTGCCAAGTGAAAAGCACACACACGCTATCACGCTTGAAAGAAAAAATGTTATTGCAAAATTCATTGTAATCATTGCCACAATCCCTTTTGAAAAATTAAACTAAAAAATATAAAGATATGAATGCTAATAATATATGCATAAAGTAAAAAAACCGGAGCAGTTAAAATTCTTGCAATTCTATGTTCTCTGCTTCTCCACAGCAATAAAACTGAAAATATTACAAGAAATACCTTCGATAGAATAAAAAATCCCACATCATCTTCAAGCGCCCACGACATTAGAGGGTTGGCCTCTTCTGCTACTCCGATCTCTACCCATATCATTGTAGCGAATGCATCGATGAGATTCATGATTAGAAGAGCTTTAAGCATAAACTTAAATACACGAACGTCATCAATGAATCTAATGTGGATGATGTTACCTCATTTGTTAATACTACGAATCAAATGAGATGTAAAATTTCAGATTTTACTCACACCTTCCTAAAAGTTCTCATCAACTATATCAATAGCTTCAGAAATTAATCTAACTACTGTGTATGGATCACAGTTGGATGCAGGCCTTCGATCTTCTAGATACCCCTTCCAGCCACCCTTAAATGTATCAGTGGGAACTCTTATTGACGCACCCCTGTCAGCTACACCCCAACTAAAAATTTTGATATCCTGTGTTTCATGAAGGCCAGTCAGCCTTTCATGATTAAGCTCGCCATAGCCCTCTATGTGAATATCATGACGAAGCTCCATACGACTGAGGACTTTTTTAAAATATGCCTCGGTTCCCTCATCTCTCATCTTTGCGGTGCTGAAATTGGCATGGCAGCCGGAACCGTTCCAATCACCCTTTACAGGCTTTGGAGATATGTCAATATCTAAGCCCCTCTCTTCAGCTAGCGAAGATAAAATGTACCTTGATACTATCAAATCATCAGATGCTTTAAGGGGATCTTTAGAAAAACACTGATATTCCCATTGAGATGGAGCAACTTCGGCATTGATTCCAGTTATTTCCATGCCGGCTGCCAAGCAAGAAAGCATGTGATGCTCAGCAAGCGGCCTGCCTATCGCTTTATCTCCGCCTACACTGCAGTAGTATGGGCCTTGTGGCCCAGGTGTCTTAGAAAATCCTATAGGGTTTCCATCCTGTACTATGAAATACTCTTGCTCAAATCCCCACCAAGAACCTTGCTCAGGGTGAGAATTTAAAAATGATCTCAGCTCTGCTCTTGTATTGCTTTCATGTGATGTTCCATCTGGATTAAATACCTCGCATAGAACAATGAACTTATTTCTAAACTTGTAATGTCTAACAGGCAGTAGTAGTCTTTCTGAATCGTCTCCCGGTGCCTGATTGGTTGATGATCCGTCAAAATTCCACTTTGGAATCGAATCTAAAGATCCGTCCCATTCTTGTAAAACCTTTATCTTGCTTCTCGCACTCTGTGTTTTATTGCCATCAAGCCATACGTACTCGAGTAAATTCACTTTAAACTCCTTTAAGAGCCCTTCTATCTATCTAGACAGTAGAGCGGTGATTGTTTGATTTCTTCTAGCAGCTCGGGAACATCCAGCCCTGCACAATCAATCTTTCCTTTTGTGAAATTATAATGATTGCAAAATCCATTAAACGTACCACGTTCACAGTCTTTGTGAACTGTTGTAGAAAAACTACCATCAGATTTTTCTGGATATGATAGAGGTATTCCAATACCAATATGAATTGCCTTCCAGAGAGCCTTTAGCGCTTCGATCTGAACGGGATAGAACCATAAAAATGGATCGAGAGTTCTTCCATGAACTAGCCCATTCTCTTGCAACGGTCTTTCTCCAAATCCGTTTCTAACATACCAGTCTTGGTATTTTGGATAATACGCATTTGAGATCTCAATTCCTATCCCTTTGGGATTTCCTCCAACATTATTGCTGATTCCAGCATGCCATGCCTTGTGCTGTGTATCTAGAAGTTGGTATATCGTTCCATCGTTATCTAAACAAAAGTGAACTGAAATTCCCCTACTATTAAGAACTCGTGAGCATGATTCTGCACTAAGGCATACATCCCAGTGATTTACAAACATTGTGGGCTTACGATCTGGCTTGCCAGAATAGTCCGTATAGCACCCCTTCTTAGATTTTAGCCCGAGGGGTTCATCCCAAAGAATAACTTTGTCCCACTCAATTGGAAAAAATTGTCCATTATGAACAATATGTTTGTCTGATTGACCTTGAATGGCAGATGGTCTGGGCACATATGAAGAAATATTAGCCTCTCTATCTGTCCAGACTCTCCTATACGTCATTGGTCCAACAAGACCGTCACCCGTAAGACCATTTGCTCTTTGCCATTTCTGAACAGCTTTGACTAGTCTTACGTCAAATTCGTCGCATCCAAACCAAGATGGATTCCATCCTAATTTATTTGCAGATGCCTCATTATAAAAATCTTTATCCATTACTTTTTCCTCTTGCTATAAGTATCTAAAGATTTATAAAAGGGACTAAGAAGAGTAATTCCGTCATAATGAAAAAGTTTGACATCACCGTTTTTCTCCCTGCGAGCAATTCCGGACCAGTAGCAAAATGTTGCAGCTCTTGGATTCCAATCAATTCTAGACACAGACATGTTATTCGCACACCGTATAGAAGACGTTGCTCCCGCCCTGAGATTGTTAAGCGACCAAATTACGGGAGCTCCGCACTCTGGGCACCTATATACAAGTTTGAATCTCCTATCCACACTAATACCATTGTTGAAATAATAATTAAAAGCATACCAATCCAAATTCCAACTTCTTTCCAGCTTGGACGAATTAAAGTATCTTTTGTTTGAAACATCATTCCCATCTTTATCTTATCTTGATTTGTATGGAGCCACCGATAGGATTCGAACCTACGACCTGCTGATTACAAATCAGCTGCTCTGCCAACTGAGCTACGGTGGCATACATTATATTATAAACAAATATAGAGGTGTGTGTACATTGTCAACATACCTTATCGTATCCGAACTCATCAAACACCCATTCTACATTTTTTAATATTATATCTTTCTCTTCGGGCCTGAGCTGAGATCCCTGTCCTGGAATCCCTCTTTTTTCTCCAACATGCCCGAAATGAATTCGTGGAAGAATTGTATCTCTATGCTTGTTTTCATCTCTGTGATCTTGTCCGCGCTTTGATATTTTAATATTTCTGTCTAGAGAAGTCTCTGATAGAATTTTTTCTAATTCTTCTTCGTTTATCTCTTTTCCGATAAACTCTGATAAAAATAATATTCTCTCCCTATCCTTCGACCAAAAGTCTTCGTATTTTAAAAACATTATATCCATGTCTGGCCTGTATCCGATTGAGCCCTGTAGCTTCTTTAATAATAAAAATGCACCAACATCATTCCAATGTTGAATTGTCCTGTTATCCTCATCTCCAAAAATTCTCTTATGAGAATAATATGCATCAAACGGATGTCTGACTGTAACTATAACTTTTTCAAATCTAAACATTGTCGGGCAACAGTCTGAGAATCCGTGGGACTTTAGAACTCTTTTATTGTTTAATAGATTGATTATTTGCCAGCATGCTGTGCTGCCAGATCTGGCGACACCAGACACTAATATATTATTTGATTTTTCTTCATCACTATGTCTGCTCTCATACGGCGGAAACTCTGGTAATGGATGATTTCCACAAAAACACGTAAATACATTTTTTATATTTCTAGTGGAAACATTACCATCCACCATCCTGCTCCACTCATCCATTTTATTCTTTTATTCCAGGAATAATTTTATCACAAATTATCTTAATTGTTTCATTGGGCCCAGATGTTTCAAATGAGTTTCCAGTCTTTAAAAGTTTCTCATAAATCGATCTATCATTTCCAGTTCCCTTGCATTTGTCTCCAACAAACCATGGAATAATATCATCAGGGAAATGATTTAATGCATAAGTTTTATCCCATCCGTCTGGGTAAATATCAAGAGATGTACTGCCACCAAGTGCTACAGTTATATTTTCAATATTGTAACTACTCATCCACGCTATTAATTGATCCCTCATTCTCAATCTCACCCTATGCCCATCGTCAAGTTCTGTAAAGACTTTCCTATCTTTATCATTTGCATTTCTTCCAATAGGGCACCAGTTAATTAATGACCCCCTGCTTGAGATAAAGTGACCTGTTAGCGGGCTTATTCCAAAATAATCATCAATATATTTTGTCTGAAGATACACTATTCCTTGAAACAGCCTATCCATCGATTCATTGCCTAGCCTGTCTCTCATAGATGCACTATGGGATGACGACCATGCCTCTCCATTCCAGCCGAACAGCTGTGTACCGTTACATGGTAGTAGTATGATGTCCCATAACTTGTCACCAGATGATAGAAATCTTGAATTATTCCATAGATCAGAGCACTGTTCTTTTAAATAGTCTAAACCACTTCCGGTCACGATGCCAACCTCTGTGTACATTAGAAGATCAATTATTGCATTAACCATTCTCTTGCTTATTTTCTTTCTTGCAGGAGTTAGTGTTCCATCCATATCAAATAGTACTATATTACTCATGCCTTAGCCCACACAATATAATTCAATACGACGAGAAATAGTTAAATAAGATACTTTCCCCAAGACATCCCTCTTCCAGGAGAATAATCCTCCCAGCCAATCTCTATAATTGATTTATTCTCTATCGCTGCTATCCACGCGCTTGTTGGGCCTAAATTCCATGATGCTTTCCAGCCTTCTTCTCTATGAATAGTATCATCCATTATCACAATTGTATTTTTATGAGATAGCCTCTTACAATTCTCTAAATCAGCTTGAGGAATTAGATCGTGATGACCGCCGTCTATAAATATGAGATCGAATTTTAAGTCATTATTACTAGCAAATTCAGGAACAGTTTCTCTGCTATCGCCTAAAATTAAAGTATGTCTAGATGGATAACATTCATCAATGTATGCTTTTCCCAAATGAACATAGCTATGACTTCCTATATCAAAGCTAGTTAGTCTTAAATTTTCATTATTTTTAAGAAATATTTCTGCAGAATGCCCGCCATTAAATCCAATTTCCATGGCGTGAATAATATTTTCTTCCCTTATTAGACTTTGTAATGCTAGTACTTGTTTGGGTACTTGTTGAGAATATCCTTCGAATGGGCTTCCTCTTCCATTAACTTTGCCAATATATTCAATACCGTGCTTTATTTTAAGCTTATTGTAGTACTTATTTAATGTCATATCTTATGTGCCTTGCTCACGAAATCACTTTAAAATTGATCTGACTCTGTAGAGCCCCTCAGCGCAAGAGTTGATGATGCATCGTCACCCATTATGACCTCCTTTACAGAATCAAAATATCCAGTTCCGACCTCTCTCTGGTGCCTTGTCGCAGTGTATCCGAAATGTTCAGCCATGAATTCTTCATCCTGAAGCTCTACATACGCAGACATTGAATAATCCTTGTATTTTCTAGATAGCTCAAACATTGAATGATTAAGAGAATGGAATCCTGCAAGTGTGACAAACTGAAATTTGTAGCCCATTTTGTTAAGCTGTTGTCTAAATGTTGAAATTGTCACTTCATCCAAATGCTTTCTCCAGTTAAACGAAGGTGAACAATTATATGCAAGCAACTTTCCTGGAAACTTTTCATGAATCGCGTCGGCGAACTTTTGAGCTTCTTCTATATTTGGAGTTGAAGTTTCACACCATAACATGTCTGCATAAGGAGCGTAGGCAAGCCCTCTTGCAATAGCACAATCGATTCCTCCAGTAATTCTATAAAATCCCTCAGAGGTTCTGCTACCAGTTAGGAACTCATGATCCCTTGGATCTATATCAGATGTTATTAGCTTTGCGCTATTTGCGTCTGTTCTAGCAATTAAAACAGTAGGTACATCCATGACATCTGCTGCTAACCGTGCAGCCTTTAATGTTCTAATAAACTGCGATGTTGGTAACAGAACTTTTCCACCAAGGTGTCCACACTTTTTCTCAGAAGAAAGCTGATCTTCAAAATGAACTCCTGCTACACCTGATTCTATCATAGACTTCATCATCTCGTATGCGTTTAATGGACCTCCGAAGCCAGCTTCAGCATCTGCTATAACTGGGACCATCCAGTCTCTTGTTTGAATACCTTCTGAACTTTCAATTTGATCTGCTCTCTGCAGGGACTGATTAATTCTCTTTACTAGTGTTGGAACACTATTTGCCGGATATAAGCTCTGGTCTGGGTACGTCTGTCCAGAGAGATTTGCATCTGCAGCAACTTGCCAGCCACTAACATATATTCCGTTTAGTCCGGCCTTTACTTGCTGAACTGCTTGATTTCCAGTTAGTGCTCCGAGAGCAGCGACCGGCTCTTCTTGATTGAGAAAGTTCCATAGCTTTTTTGATCCTTGCGCGGCAAGAGAATATTCTATTTTAACTCTTCCTCGAAGAGCATTAACGTCTGTTACTGTCCAGTCTCTATTAATTCCCTCCCACCTGCCGCTAGATGTAGGTTCTTCCTCGTCACACCTGCACTGATTCTCGTGCTTTGCACAAATAATGCAGTATCCATTATCATCGATCATCATTTTCTCCAACCAGCATATCATATGCCGGCAATGTTAAAAAGCTTACTAGCTCTCTAGATGTTGAAAGTCTACCAAATAAATTTGCTGCTCTGTCATATTGACCAGATAAAAATACATCTTCTCCAACCTCAAGCCTTATTTTAAGAAGCTCTTCATCAAAAATTTTATCAAATATGTTCATATCAAATTTTTGATGCCTTATCCATTGCCACACCTGTGTTCGAGATATTTCAGCTGTGGCAGCATCTTCCATAAGATTATAGAGAGGTACACATCCATTTCCTCTCAGCCAATTTTCAATATATTGGATTCCAATATTTATATTCTTTCTCAGTCCGCCGACTGTAATAAGCCCATCAGGACATATTAATAAATCACTTGATGTAATTTCACGTTCAATTTGCTTACTAATCTGGTTAGAATCTTTCATATATTCATCAAATATTTCTCTTGCAACGGGAACTAGGCCGGGGTGAGCTACCCATGTTCCATCATGTCCAGATGTTACTTCGCGAAATTTATCACTCTTAACAGCTTGCATTGCAACGTTATTTGCATCGATATCATTTTTAATGGGTATTTGTGCCGCCATTCCGCCCATCGCATGAACTCCTCTTCGATGGCATGTTTTAATTAATAGATCACTATACGATTTCATAAATTTTCTGTCCATCGTAACAGACGATCTATCTGGAAGAACTTTATTTTTATGATTTCTAAATGTCTTAATGTAACTAAAGATGTAGTCCCATCTGCCACAGTTAAGCCCGGCAGAGTGATCTGAAAGCTCCCATAAAATATCGTCCATCTGAAATGCTGCTGGAAGAGTTTCTATTAGGACTGTCGCTCTAATCGTGCCCCTTGGCACATCTAGCTCATCTTGTGACCAATTGAACACATCATTCCACCATCTTGCCTCCAGGTGATCCTCTATTTTGGGCAGATAGAAATATGAGCCAGTTCCTCGATCTATTTGCTCATGAACGTTATGAAAGAAAAATAAGCCAAAATCAAAGAGTGCTGCGGGTATGGGCTTATCATCAACTAAAAAATGAGTTTCATTTAAATGAAGCCCCCTCGGTCTGACAAATAAGACTGCCGGGCTATCGTTAAGTTTATAGGTTCCTTTTGTTGGGTGCTCATACCTTATAGTTTTCCTAACAGCATCCCTTAAATTTCTCTGACCACATAAAACGTTATCCCATGTGGGCGATAGTGAATCTTCAAAATCAGCCATGAATACATTTGCGCCAGAATTCATTGCGTTGATTATCATCTTTCTATCAACTGGGCCTGTGATCTCTACTCTTCTATCTCTAAGATCATCTGGTATATCTGCAACTCTCCAATCATCAGATCTAATATCTTCATTTTCAGATAAAAAGTCTGGAGAGTATCCCTCATCATAAAAGCTTTGACGATTGTTTCTTTGATCTAAAAGTGATGTTAACTTTGGCCTAAATTTTCTCGTTAATTCTGCGAGAAAGTTCATAGCTGATACATCTAGAATGTCTGGGTAGGTGTCTAGATTTTCTATTCTAATGTTTAAGTCTGAAAATAACAATTTGATGCTCCTTTACTCGAATGCTATGTCTACATCTATCTTGATTTTAAGTGTTGGTACTCTTATTTGATTAGCTAAGTTATGCTTTTTAGCCTCTTCAGAGTCAAGATACCAATCTGCATGACCCTTCTTATGGACTATTTTTAAAAAATGATCCTTTCTTTTTCCACAGTTTGACGCCATCATTTCATAAACTAGTTTATTAAGTCTATCTGTCTCTTCAGCAGATGCCTTTATTTCTTCTACCTTGCCTCGCTCCATAGAGGAGACATCATGAATCATAACTGTCGCGCTTGAATCCATAAATCTATATCCCTCCTCTCCGAAGCTAAATAGAATAGCACCGCAAGACATAGCTTTTCCTTCAACAATTGTCGCAACAGGAATGTCTGCATTTCTTATAGCGCTTATCATTGCCATGAGACTATAGACCTGGCCGCCGTAAGAATCTATAACAACTGGGATTATATTCTGTCCAGTATTGTGAGCTGTTGCTATTTGATCTTGAAATTCTTTTGCAGACTTTTCATCAAATTTATTAACTCTAACAATTACAGGATTTTTTCTTAGCTCAACATCCTTTAAAAGCCCAGAAATCTCTGTAGTCCACTTCATACATACCTCAGAATAATTCTGAGATATGCAGTTTCACGATTCATTTGATTTCTATCAATCATTGCTGAGATCCTGTCTATTGCAAACTCTGTCATTAAAATTAACATATTATGGTAACCTAATAGTACGGATTCGTACCGGAAAAATGATCAGTTATATCTTCAATGTCGCCTAGATCAGGAAATTCTTCTCTTAAGAGAGCTTCTACTTGAAGTCTTAAAGTTATTCTTGCCCTCTCACAGCCCTGGCATCCGCCGCCCATTTCAACCTTTATTGATTTTTTCTCATCATCAAAATTCTGAATCAAAAGATAGCCACCATGCACTCCTAGACTGGGATTGATATCTTCATCAACAAATTTTTGTATCTTATCTTTATTCATATTATCCGCACTTTGCATATCCGCAAGTCAAACAAGTGGCACATCCTTCCTGATAAACTATATTCGCTTGATCTCTGGATTCACAGCCACATGAAAGTGTTCCATTCCCCGGCTTTGTTCCATCAGAAATATATTTCTTTAAACATCTTGCTGTAACCTTTGCAAACGTGAACATATCAGCATCTCGGTCCTTCATGAGTTGCTCTACAAGATACTGTATTGGAACTCCGTGTCTCAGCGCTAAAGAAATTGTTCTAGTGAATGAGCTATAATTTGGATTATCGAATACTGATACAATATCCTTTACCACAACTTCATTCCCATCTTCGCCAAAAAGTAAGTCATACTTTGAATTCATAGTTTTTCTTGGATGTTTAACTATTCTTCCTGTTGAATATTTCTTTGGAATTTCTACATACTTTGAAAGGCCGCCTATGATTTCGTACGGTTTATCACCCATTGTTCCCACGAGAATAGTCCATCTCTCACCAGCAATAGTCGCATGATTTATTTGACACTGTAGCTCTTTTGGTCGTTTTGGAGCGTTATGATAAAAAATAGCACCATTCTCTCTATCACCTATAGACTTTTCTTCTTTAGACACAAGAACACCGTCTCGAGATCCATCTCTGTAGACAGTGACACCCTTGCACCCAAGCTTCCATCCTTGCATGTAGATGTCCTTAATGACACTAATGTCTGTATCTTTTGGAACATTTGTTGTATTTGATATCGCATGGCAAACCCACTTCTGTGCCGCGGCTTGCATTCTAATTTTTGAAATCCAGTTGATGTCAGCAGATGTAGATTTATGATACGGGCTCATTTGTTCAAGATCTTCATATGACATAGTCTTTCCCTCTGGAATAGACAATGAATTCATCCACCTTCTAAACCCATGATGATATACGTCGTACTCCTGCCATGTGTCACCATTATCATCAACAAAATCTATTCTTGCTCCCGATTCTGCGACTTGATTGATCTTTTTTCTTCTCGTATATTTTAGAAGATATGCGGGCTCAATTCCAGAAGTTGTTTGAGCCAGTACAGAAACTGATCCTGCAGGAGCCGTTGTAGTTAATGAGATATTTCTTCTGCCCCACTTTTCATTCATTTGCAATAATTCTGGATCTTCCTCCCATATTCTTCTTAGGAATGGGTGATATGTTTCTTTAGAAAAATCATGAACAGGAAACGAGCCTCTTTCTTTTGCCATGATGCATGAAGATCTATACGCATTAACTGCCAGTGTCTTATAGATTTTTTCAACAACTTCTATTGATTTATCTGATCCGTATGTGATATTCAGTGCTGCAAGTGTATCTCCTACTGCCGTCACACCGAGCCCAGTTCGTCTACCATTTACAGCCTGTTCACGTATATTATTCCACAGGTCTCTTTCGATTTTCTTTACATTTTCTGGCTCAGGGTCAGCGTGTATTTTCTCTATAATCTTATCGATTTGTTCAATTTCAAGGTCTACCATGTCATCCATTAGGCGCTGAGCTTTATGAGCTACATCTGACATTTTATTAAAATTAAATCTTGAATTCTTCTTAAACGGCCTATCAACAAACGAGCTAAGATTAATTAGCATCAATCTGCATGAATCGTATGCTGATAGAATTATTTCTCCGCATGGATTAGTGGATACAGACCCAAATCCCTCATCTTCGTAAATGTCAGATGGAGTTAATTTCTTAGCTGTATCCCAGAAGAGAAGCCCGGGCTCTGCAGTCTTGTGCGCTGATTCTATTATTTCCTCCCACAGATCCTTTGCCCTGATCATCTTTTTCATCTCGGGATCATCACTATCAACTGGGAACCTTAGCTCTACATCTGTGTCATCTTCAACAGCACACATAAATTCATCACTAAGCTTTATGGAGATATTTGCACCAGTAACTCTTGTGAGAAGATGCTTTATTTTTATAAAATCACTAATTTGAGGATGGTGAACAGATATCGTTATCATTAACGCACCACGTCGACCGCCTTGAGCAACCTCTCTGCAAGAATTAGAAAATCTATCCATAAAGACTTCAATTCCATCAGTCGTTCTAGCTGCATTTGCAGTTGACAATCCCTTGGGGCGTATTGATGAAATATCAAATCCTACACCGCCTCTTCTCTTTGCTATCTGGACTAGTTCTTGATCAGTTTTAAGAATCCCTCCGTAAGAATCCCACGGAGGCTCAATCACAAAGCAGTTTGATAGAGACTGAATCTGAAAATCATTTCCTATTCCAGCCATGGGGCTGCCCTGCGGGATTACGAATTTAAAATCCTTGAAAAGACCATATATCTCCTCCTCTGTCATTGGATTTTTGTATTTCTTTTCTATTCTTGAAAATTCTTTTGCGAGACGGCGATGCATGTCATCTGGTGTTTCTTCATAAAAGTTTCCAGATCTGTCGCACAGAGCGTACTTTGTAACAAAGACATTGGCAGCTAGCTCGTCACCATCAAAATATTCAATGCTTTTCTTAAGAGCATCATTAAAATTTACCACCTCTCGTCCTCCACAATAATATTTACTGCTAGTCACCGTCACCGTTAACTTCTTTCCACTTCTTCTTTAAAAGATTTTTCATTGATTGAGCATCAGTTTTCAAAACATCTTCAAGAGACATCTCCTCACTATTTGCCACAACTCTGATTTTTGACATAGAAGTATCAAGCAGTACAGGATAAAGTATTCCATCTCTTCCCGCTCTATTTTTTGCTACAAATAATCTTCCGACACCCGACGATTTTTCCATCGGCTTTCTTGATAGGGATAATACAACATCTGCGACCATGGCCTTTCCATAGGCCTCAGACATGTTTTCTAGTCCCACGACTGATGCATTTGCTGCATCTCTATTCGACTGTGACGCTGTCCAGATTGGTACGTTCATGTCCATCGATAGATTTCTCAACTCCTCATAAATCAGCTTAAGTTCATGTCTAAGAGAATCATAGCGACGGGAAGAACGCATGATATCCGCGTAATCTATAATTATCAAGCTTGGTACGAAAGACTTTAATAAAAGCTTCTCTATATGATTTCTTATTGTCATCACAGATGCAGATCCTGTCGGATATTCTTTAATAATTAGACGACCCAGTTCAGCTTTTTCATACACTGCAAGGACTTCTTCCTTTCTATCAATTACATCGTTACTTGGAATCTCACAAAGGTTGCTATCGTATCGAATACCGACAGCTCTTTCTGATAGCTCAAATGTATAGTGTATTACATTCTTTCCACGAGTTAGTGCTTCAGCTCCAAGATTCACTAAGAAGTGTGATTTTCCAACTCCTGTGGGTGCTGTAATGACTCCCAGCTCTCCTCTTCCAAGCCCTCCGCTTAAAATTCCTCTTTTATCAAGTTCTGGAATTCCAGTGGGACATGGGAATCTAGTTATTTCTGTGAATCTGCTCTCGTAATCTTCAAAAAAATTATGACCCAAAGTTGATGGCATTCCCTTAGATATTGCATTTTTCATAAGATCAACAACAGACTCATATTTGTCTGACGCGATTAAATCAACTGCTTGCTCAAGAGCGTCCTTTAGTGATTGCTTCTTGCAAAAATCAAGAGATTTTTCTTTCACAAAATCAAGATCACCAAGATCTGGATTCATCTTAATTCTATGAAGAAATTCAATTATTTGATCTCTTAAGATTAGATCATTACCTTCACGAAGATCATCTCGTATTATTGTTATGAGAAGCGGAAGTGTTGGAAATGACTTATACTTTTCGTGATAAGCGAAATATCTTTCTGTTAAAAAGCATAAATACTTTTGCTCAAAATATGTGGGTGTCATCACCTCAATCATCTGAGCTGCCCAGTTTTGATCAGTTATAAATGCCTGAAAGATCTTTTCTTGGAATGATTTTCCATATTGTCCAAAATATGAATTCATGTTCTTCCTACGTGGTTTAGTGATAAAAATAGCCTATCAACATTGAATGTCTGAATACCCTCTCTAATGAGAATTCTCATAACGCTAATCTTGCTTCTTGATGGTTTGAAATTATCAAAAGTATAACCTATTTTTGAAATTTGCTGACTTGATAAATTTCCTGTATCAAGATATATAAGTGACCAATTTCGCTTGATTAGTGTTTCAGACTCCGAGATATTTTTAATTGCCTTTAAATTATTACCCTCTGCAAGCATCAATTTACATCTAGAAGTTATATCTTGTATGGAAAGAATTGATGATTGAGCAAAATCTGGAAATCTCTTGGCCAGCGTTTTAAATCCTACTCTATCTACTCCGTCAATATTATCTGAAGGATCTCCGCATATTGCCTTAGCCAGACAAAAATTTTCTGGAGATATTCCAAACTTTTCTGTCACTTCTATTCTAGTTATTAGCTTTTTCCATGTGGGAGAGTAGATAATTGTATGATTGTCTAAAAGCTGATAGAAGTCTTTATCAGATGAGATTATTAACTTTTTGTTATTCTTGAATGTGTATTTTGAAATATAGCCTATCACATCATCTGCTTCACAGTCAGGAACATACATTTGAATTATTGGTAAATTCTTCATTATCTCTACCAGGGTAGAGATTTGATGATTTCTATTTTCTACTGTATCTGGCATTTCTCCATCTTCGTAGAATCTATTTAGTTTTTCGGGACGTCTCTTCTGTTTGTAGTCACCGTATATAGACCTCTTCTTAGATGATCCTCCGCCCTCCCAGACAACTATCACCTTAGAAGGCTTAAATCTTTCAGAAAAATCTGCTATAGCATACATGAATCCAACAATTCCGCCCACGTGCTCACCGTTTACACCGGTCGCGGGATGTGCGACAAAGTGTCTTGTGAATAAGTTTAAGGCATCGACTATTAATACTAAATCATTACTAGCTGTCTTCATTATCTTTTAGTGCTTCTGATATAGATTCAATTTCAATATATGACTCAGTATCGATATCGAGCGGATCTGTGGCAAACTTCTTTACCATCGCCTTATCTAGCAGGTCGTCTATAAATCTGCCATACTCAGGATTAGATATGATCTCATCAAACTTAGGTTTATGAAATTTCTTCTCAATAATGATTTCACCGGTTTTGGTGTCAGTTACACTTAACGTTTTCCATGAACCTGTTCCAGAAACAGCTATTTCATTTCCGCCTATAGCCTCAGGGCCATGCTTTCTCAATAAGTCAAATATCTGTTCGTGCTCTTTAATGCCTACACCGAAGTGAATTTCAAAATTTGCAGTTCTAAACGGAGCAGCTACCTTATTTTTAATAGTCTTTGCTGACACATGGATGCCAATTACATCATCTCCGTCTTTAATCTGCTGACCAGCACCTAATTTTATCCTTGTAGTTGCGTGAAATGGAATTGCCTTCCCGCCGGGCGTTGTTGTGGGATCACCAAACATCACACCTATTTTCATTCTCGTCTGATTCAATATCACGAATAGGACATTTTGATCTCCAATGACGCCGGTTATCTTTCTCATTCCTTTCGATATTGTTCTTGCTTGTAGGCCTATTGTCTCTTTATCATAATCACCGAGCAACTCTGCTTTTGGAGATGATGCTGCAACTGAATCCCAAATTATTGTGACAGGAACATCCTTATCCATTCCCTTTGACTTAAGAATAACAGACTCTGCTACTTTGAAGACTTCTTCTGTGCAGTGAGTATCGACGTATACAAACCTATTAGATACATCGACACCAAGCATTTGTAGATTTTCAACTGATGTGGCGTTTTCTGTGTCAATATACACAGCTATGCCGCCCATTTGTTGTGTAGTTCTAGCTATCTGTGTGGCTATGTGTGACTTCCCTATAGATGGTGGTCCAAATATCTCAACAATTCTACCCTCTGGTAGCCCTCCGTCCCTTCTATTTGAACAAATATAGTCTAGTAGCTTGGATCCCGTTGATATCCACCGCTTAACGTGTGTTGGAGATTCATCTTCGCTTAAGTTATATGCAACTCTTGCTCCGTGCTCTCTATTAAGAGCAACGATTAAGTCTGAAGTGAAATCTTCTATCTTGTCTTTATTTTTATTTTTATTTTTAGCTGGCACTATTTGTATCCTCAAGTTCAAATATACAACAATAGCACAAAATGTTCATTGTTACAATATAAAACGAGGGGCCCAAAGAGGACCCCTCGATTAATCAAATTAGAACAAGATATTAATCTGCCATCAAGTCTGCGAATGCATCATCAATGTTTGAATATCCAGATCCGGTTCCCTGAGGTGTTTTAGCTTTATTAGTCGAAGTAGTGTTAGTACTTTCAGATGAGTTTCCTGAATCATATTCTGATTCACCTTCTCCCAGCCAGTCATTTACGATCTTTGAAAGTTCATCGTATGACTTACATTCCCAGAGATCATCCATGTTCGGGATATTGCTCATCCACTCTTTTACCTGTGCGGGTGTTTCAGACAGAAGAGACTGCTTTCCTCTCGGACGAACCTCAGTCATTGCCCACTTCTTTCCAGGCTGCTTAGAGCAAACCACTTTGATATCTCGTCCCTCAAGAGGATCAGTGATATCACCGTAATCTTCATCTAGCATCAAGCCAAGGAGTGCCTGGTAGACCATCTTTCCAAATCCCCAGATCTGTACACCCTTGTCTTCTTCACCTCGAACAATTACTGGTGCATATGTTCTCATCTTAGGATATAGCTTCTTAGCTAGCTCATAAGATTCCTTTGATCCTTCCTCGCGAAGCTTGTTGATAAGCTCCTGAATTGGATCGGGATTACCGAATTGATGAGGAGTTAGAAGTCCCCTTTCCTTTCCGATATTGTAATAGAACCAAAGTTCTTTGAAAGGCTGTCCCTCATTATCTGGGAAGGAGATCAGTCGAACAGTGTGTTCCTCTCCCTCTGTAGGTCGCCATGTTGAAGATCGATTCTTGTTAGTTCCACTCAACCGATCTAGTTTCTTACGAATTGCATCAAAATCAACTGCCATTTTATACTCCAATGTTTATAATGTAGTTTTTAGTTTGTCTGTGCTTAGCACAATTTAAAGGTACCCCAAAATAGGGCAATGTTCAAGATTTAGTTTTTAGTTTTTAATTTTTAGTTTTTAATTTTTCTTTCTCTTAGTCTTTCTCCTTTTCTTTGATCCTCCAGCCGTACCGGTTGAAAACTCTTTTGCTTTCTTGACGATTCTATTAGGAGCGCCTGGATTGACAAGACTGCCACCTCCAAAGAAGCTAGCGTTTCGCTTAGTAAGCTTTTCATAGCTCTGCCCAGATCCAGTACCAAGAGGGCCAATCCATCCTGCGATATTTCCTGATCCGACCGTATTTTGTTCGTCCTCTCTCGAGATATCATCTTCTTCTTCATCGTCTAATAGTTCTCTTTTTTTTTATTTTCAGATATAATAGATTTTATTTTCCTTCGAATTATACTTCTAAGGGCAGCTTCTTTTACAAGCTTATTTCTATCCTGATATGCGACAACTCCGCCGTCGGTTTTATATGCTACAGCAAATTCGTCATAGTCATCTAATGTTTCAAAATCAGAATCTGCATCTTCCTTTGAAATGACTACGGGAACTGATCTGTATTCAAATCCTGTCGGCTGTGCTGCGTGATAAGATGGATAGTCTGGATATACAGACTCTCTTATAAAGCTTCTAAGCTCTTCAAGTGACATTTGTTCTCCTCCGGTCTGTGCAATTGCTTGGCGTAATTCTGATGGTAGTTCTACACCTGTTTCATTCGAGATCTTGTCAAGTGTTCCTTGAACAATTACGTCGCTTGGCAAAGATTCGTCTGGATCATGTAGAGCGACATAAAATTCTCCAAGCCTTCTAAATGCCCTATCGGGATAAAATATTGCGGCCCTTAAAATTCCTCCGCCCTCCTCTAGCTTTGACATGTATTTCTGAACAGTCTCGGGACGAAGTGACCTTATCCACTCACCGTATCTCTCAAGGTATCCTGCGCCCGACGTTGCCATTTGAAATATCCATCTCTCAACAGGAATCATCTCTCCAAAAAATCCAGCAATGGCTGTACCTACATTAAGTCCAACTTCACCAGCTGCTGCTACAGGTGCGCCTACACCTGTTGCTGCAGTTGCAGCTGCTGCAGCTGTAGTTGCAGCTGTATCATACGTCTGAACAATGGTTAACAGAACCGATTTAAGCTGGGAAAGAAATTCATCAAACTCTTCCTTGAGATCTTCTGTATTTTCAACATTTACCAATGCCATTATATCTTGCCACTGTTGCTCATCATCAGATGTTAGTGCTGCAATAAATTCATTCTCTGGAACATCTAGCATTGTGACTAGAGAATCGGACGCTCTCTTTATCCTAGTCATCGACCATCCAAGTAGAGCTGTTCCCAAAACTATGTCAATATAGGGAATTGCCATGCCTGCTGACTTGAGCGCTGTCGGAACAAGCTTCACAGCAGCTTGAGCTAATCCCTCATCTACTGTTTCATCACCTTCATTAAATACACTTAAAAGTGAGTATCTTGAATCACTAACAATATTGTCATCTTCAAATGTCATTTCTCTGATCCCTTGAATCTTTGGCCTCTTAATTTTAAAATCCTTTGGAAGCTTTCTACTTCTAATTGGGCTAGGCTCATCACCATAATAAATATCTTCGTCTTCGGCTTCTTGCTCAGGAAACATAGGAATATCTAAATAAACATCATCATATCCTGTATTTACTCTTGCAAGATATGATGAGAATGTAG
>Ga0080013_1000662_pt1 | contig 48049 bp, 52 predicted proteins | sample ETNvirenome_6_85_FD_69236 | JGI IMG/M metagenome (GOLD analysis project Ga0080013, IMG submission 69236) | Marine viral communities from the Pacific Ocean - ETNP_6_85 (SPADES assembly) (version 2) | ecosystem: Environmental > Aquatic > Marine > Oceanic | place: Pacific Ocean | collected 2013-06-19
GATAGAACACACAGCCACGAAAAAGATTACTCAGATATTAAATATGATAAGGGCAGCCTGTCTTGGAAGAAAGAGATAGGAAGCACTACTCTGCCCCAGAAGGTTAAGCTAGCATGAAACTCCTATTTGAAAACTGGCGAAACCACCTAAACGAGGGAGTCGAAGAAAAATACGAAAAGTTCTTCAAACCGAAGGGCTGGTATTTCGAATCAGAAATACTGCTTGGTGAAGGCGGCTATGGCAAAGTATGGCGGGCAACTAATATAAAAACGGGACAGAGAGCTGCCATCAAGGTTCTTCCTGTTGGGATGGATCTTGGATATCCAGAACTCAAAATAGAACTTGAGAACTATGAGTTCTTAAAGAATAATAGAAATAGTATGCCCAAAGAAGTTGCAAAGCACTTCCCAGATGTTTATGAGACTGGAAGGATAGTTAGTTCAATAGGGTATGTCATTATGGAACTTCTAGAGAAGATGCCTGCTAGTGTTGATAAGGCTTTGTTTCAAACTTCTGGAGACATTGAAGGGCGGAAAGTCAAGACTAAAAGAATCCTAACAGACCCAGAAGTCCTCAGTCAAATCTTTGACATAGTTATTAGCGATAGTTATTTTAACTCTCATATATACAACAAGCTTGGTAAGCTAACGAAACGAGAAAGTCTATCAGCATCTTACAAGATAATCGAAGATATAGTCAAAGAAGCATTTAGAGCATACATGGCAAGCGAACCTACTCCTACTTTGCCTACCTTTACTTCCGGAGGCGGAAGTTTGTTCGCAACTTACTTTAAGAGTGATGAAGAAAAAAGGCTCGCGGCGTTTATCCTAGATTCTGTATTAAAGGTGCTTTCTAGGATATATGAGAATTTTGATAAAGCGATTGCTGGCGAGCTAAATGATGAACTCGGAAAAGAGTGGGATAGATATTTCCTTCGCTCTTTCGCAAATACAACTTCTCAGCAACTCAAAGGCGAGTTGGCTAAATCTGTAATCCCGTCACAGATGGCACAAAGTTCTCAATACAATGTAAGAAAAACCGCGTTTCCAGAAGCTGCGTCACTATTTAATGCTATGAAAGCTGTACAAAAAGATAAATTTGAACCGGCGGATGTTCACGGAAGAAATGTAATGGTAAGACCCAACACCAACGAACTAGTTATAGTAGATGTTGGACTATTCGATTTAATGAGGGGTGAAGAGTGAAGTTTATTATTCTAGCACTACTATTCGGCTGCTCTGAACAAGGCTTCGTTCCCAACAACGGGATTGACGATGGCTTTGGTCCGGACATAGAAGTGTCCCCAGAGCGTCTAATCTACGGCACCCTATCTATGGGCGAAACAGAAGTCCAGACATTTCGAGTGACCAATGTTGGTACCGAAGAACTTGTCGTCGACAAGATGATACTAGATGGTGCAGCATACACCTTGATAGCCGATTCTACAACCTTTAATCTCTTGCCCGATGGCTGGAATGAATTCGATGTCATATTCGAAGCCCAAGAAGCTGATGTGAACTACGGAAATGTCACTGTATATTCAAACGATGTTGACGATCCAATTGAAATGGTAAACCTAGAAGGCGAAGGCGCCATTCCAGAGATGACTATTTATCCAAACCCCTATAACTACGGCGTCAAGTATGTCGGCTGTGAGTTCGACAATCTCTTTCTTATCTCAAGCGTTGGAACAGAAGATTTGATTATCGACAGCATCACCTATGAGGACCCAGAAGGACAACTGTCTTTACAACCAATAACTAAAACATTTCCAATCACAATGCCTCCCTCTACTATTCTTGAACTCTGGATAGACTTTAAACCAACAACAGAACTCGGCACACAAGGAACTCTAACTGTTGAGTCAAACGTTCCCGGAACTATTGTTGAAGCATACCAAACAGGAATGGGCGTCTATTCCGATTGGATAATTGATTTATTCGAAGTTCCTGTCGATCCCCCCGTCGACATCATCTTCGCCATTGATCGCTCTTGCTCCATGGATGACGACGCCATTAGTCTTGCGTCCAACTTCTCTAACTTTATTTCAAAGATCAGCAAATACACTAGCGGCTGGAAGATAGGAGTTGTGACGGCAAACAACGGTTGCTACAATGCTGTTGTTGAGAGCACAACACCAAACTATGAAAACTTATTTACTTCTGCGGTCCTCTCTAACAACGCGGGTTCCAATACGGAAAAACTGTTGTCTGTTGTGAGAACATCCCTTCAAGCCGAAAGCGGTTGCAACTCTGGGTTCTTAAGGGCAGGCGCATTAACTCACGCTATTATGGTCTCAGATGAGCCAGAGCAGTCATCGACATTTTGGTCTTCTATTGTTTCCGATATGCAAGCTTTGGTCGCAGATCCAAAGATGCTGAAGCTCTCAGCTATCGCCGGCGACTATCCCACGGGCTGCGGAACAGCAGGCCCGGGCACCGGTTATTACGAAGCCACAATGGCTACTGGTGGAGAGTTCCTTTCTATCTGTTCCAACTGGTCGAAGAATGTTGATGTGCTAGCGCAGGCGTCCTTAGAGGGCTTGTTAGATTTTGAACTATCAGAGACGCCAGACCCAAATAGTATACTAGTTATAGTAGACGGAACTACTTGGCTAGCCGACTGGCACTATGAACCAACAACCAATAGCGTTGTTTTTGATACTGAGGTTGATCAAGGGGCTTCTATAGCAATTGAATATGGAAAAATAACGGAGTGTGATTAAAATGAAAATAACAAAAGCAAAACTTAAACAGATCATCAAGGAAGAGCTTGACAGCACTCTCGCCGAAGGAGGCTGGGGGTATGACAAATACTGGTATAAAAACAAGCAGGACGAGAACGGCGAGTGGTATAAAGAATGGTACCCGGCAGTTGAAGAGATTCGCAAGAAGATTGTTGCTATGGAAGATGGAGAAGAAATGTGGAAAGTATTATCCCATGAAATTCCTCCAAGCACCTTTCAAACTCTTGAAAGGACTCTTGAAGCCGACGATGCCGAAGAGAAGATTAAGTACGAGTACGGAAAGAGAAAAAGAGCGCAGGAATGGACTGGTAAGGCAATCGGCCGCGGCGACTTTGGCAGACTAGATTAAACTCAAGGAGAGTAGAGATGAAAATCACAAAAGCAAAACTTAAACAGATTATTTCAGAAGAACTTTCTTCTATGTCGGAAGACGGCGGCATCTACGAGCATGAACCAGAAGCAGCTGAAGAGCCAGAGCCTGCGGCTGTTGCTATTGCCAAGGTAGAAGAGCTTGGTGAACTTATTATGAATGGAGATCCGGGCGGCGAAGGCGCTCTGGCCATGATTGAGGACCTTAAAGTTATACTCGACGGCATGATGACAGGGCCCAGCAATCAAGTGGCGCAGGTGCATGCTGATGCCATGGAACAGAAATGAAAGGCATAGTTGTATACAACAGTATTGTACCAAAACTGTTTAGTTGGTTTGTGGAAGTTTATGCTATCACCCTTTTTCCTTTTGTTTTTATAAGGGATGATGGGAATACTGAGTCCGAAAATCACGAAAGCATTCACATCGCTCAGTATGCTGAACTTTTTGTTTTTGGATTCTTGTTTTTATATGTTTTTGATTATGTCAAAGGCTTGGTTAAATACCGGAATAAACAGAAAGCTTATTTGATGATTCGTTTTGAACAAGAAGCTTGGGCGATGGACAAAGACTTAAACTATTTAGACAACAGAGAAAAGTTTGCGTGGAAAAAGTATCAGGTATGAAACTCCTGCTTGAAAGTTGGCGTCGAAGTTTAAACGAACAGAAACTCCCACAGATCTATTGTGATATGGACGGAGTTCTTGTTGATTTTGAAGCTGGCGTTGTTGCGCAACTCAACAAAGACATTCAAGATATCGAGGCAAAGATAAAAGGTGCGAGCAAAGTTCGTGCAGCACTTGAGGCGCTTGGTCGCGACTATATTACAATGGATGATATGCGCGGGAAATCAAAAGCTTCGAAAGTCGTTAAGGATTATATGTATGCTCGCGTTGGTAACCACTCTGAATTCTGGTCTGACTTGCCTTGGATGCCGGGTGGAAAAGAGTTGTGGGATTTCATCTCTCCCTATAAGCCACACATACTAACCTCCCCGATGCAGAAAGGCTCGGAGATAGGAAAAGCGTTTTGGATTGACATCAATTTAGGAAGTCTATCTGAGTCTCAAGATGTTATTATGAGTCACGAAAAATACCAGCATGCTTTGAGCGAAGACGGAAGCAGAAACATCCTTATCGATGACTGGTCAAAGAATACAGTCCCGTGGGATGAAGCTGGCGGTATTGCAATTCAACATAAGAACGGAAATACAGCAGCAACTATTGCTACTCTGAAAAAGCTTGGCTTTAAGTAAGCTGTCTTATGCGTGGGGCCACCAAGCAGGGTCGTCACCTAGAGTCGGAACTCCTTGGTTTGAACTTGCTGAATAACAAGACGGATCGAAGCCTGCTCCGATACAGTCAGCCATTGTGGTGAAAGCCCAAGAGAAGAAAGATCCCCACCACCAAGCGATAACAGCCACTGCTGCTCCCATAGTAGAAGTTATGATTCCGTATTCTATAGCGGTTGCGCCGCTCTCGTCATTAATGAAGTTTTTAAACATTTTTTTATCCTAAAGTTACCCCGACACTCGCAATGTAATTAGTTTGTCACAAGTTGTCAAGCAAATAATTTTTGATTTTCTTATTATTGCTTTCACAACTATTTATTACAAACGGAGAGTTAAATCTTAAATGCCTTCATTAGACCACCCTTTAAGCTCTAGAGCTTCTTTCGCACATGTTTTGTGTGCCACATCATCTGCTGTTGATGCAATTGCCGGTTCCGCACTACCGATTTTCGATTCAGATCATGGAAGCGTTGTCTTTACAAATAACGTGTCCAGTGACATAACTTATACCGCAGCTGCTGGAACTTTTACTTTTTCGAAAGCAGGAACTTATCATGTAGTATTGACGCTGGTGTCTTCCCAAGAAACTGCTAATGGGCTCCAGACAGCCACATTCGGTTTGAATTCCGATTCAGCTATTTATACCGGCGCGGCGCTTGTTTCGAACACCATGGATCCAACAGAAATAACACATCAAAGAATCATTACAGTCGCGGCAGACGACGTTCTTCACATCAAAGCCAAGACACACGCTCAGACGATGGGCATTGTAAAAGGAACATCTGTGGTTATTACAGAAATAACCAGCGGTGTGTATGCTAGCTCAACTGTCACGACTGCTGGCTCAAATAATACTACTTCCGCATTTAACCCTTTTGATACTGACTTATCCGGCGGACCGGTATTTGCAACGGCTGGCAAGATAGCAAGCGGAGTTACTTTCACACAAACTGCCGGCAGTATGACTGTCCCAAGTCCGGGCAAGTATCTTATAATGATTAATCATCTGTTCGCGGCTGGCGGTACCACCAACAGCAACATATCTATGTTGCTCGTTAAGACCCCCGATGGTGGCTCTGGTGCTACATTGCTGACCAACTCTGTGCGCTTGCATAGCAATACTGATCCCTTCGAGAGCACGATGTGCGTTATTGAAGACTTGGAGACTGATGATGCCCTAACAGTCTCTTATGACATTGGTTCTGGCAGGTGTCAGGCCGAGAAGGGTGCAACTTTTACTGTCATAAAACTTCAGGAAGGCGCGCCTATTGCTGGTACTGGGAGAAGTACAGGCGATTATGGAGCGATAGGTCACTATGGAAGCGCATATGCTAGCGTTGTCTCAGATCAGACCAGCGCTGCTGGTTTCGAAGATATCAATCCATTTGATGAAGGCAATTTGACTGGTGACGCGGAGTTCACCACAAGGGCCAGTCGTGGCATAACATTTGATGCGGGAGCCGGAACGTTTACTGTTGATGAGCCGGGACTTTATTTTATTATGCACAATCCAATTCTTGTCACCCCTAGTGATGTTGTGGTTACAACAACGATAAAAGTTAATGACGTCATTGTTGCTTCTTCTGATACTGTGCATATAGACTCTTTGCCTGATCCTATGAACTTGACAAATACCGCGTTTGTAGAGCTTCAAAAAAATGATGTTGTTACGGTTTTCACTGATGCAAATACCGAAGTAAATCTTGCTCATAGCGCTGGCTCGCACATTACTATGTTCAGGTATTTCGGGTTTTTCAGGACACAAGAAACTCTTGCCGATGGCCTGATAAACGACGATCTCACTATCGACACTTTCTCTCAAGGAAACTTATCTGTTCAGTATGATAGAGGTGTCGACCAAGTTCCGTTTAAGTTTGGCATCAGAGGGCCCGGAACTCTTCGAGGCAGAGGCACAGAGCCTTCTGTCATCAAAATCGGAGACAAAAAGTCTTAAAAATCACAGGCCGGGGGGTTAAAAATGAAAAAACTGCTCTTATTGTCTCTTCTTCTCGTTCAAATTCCGGGATGTGGTATGGAACAGCCCGATGGCTGGAATGTTGCCAATGTTTTTATGAATAAATGGTGGGAATACGATGTTTTTGGGAATAATGGCTGCTTTATTTTATCCGAAGACAACGATGGTGACTTGATGCATCCAATTTTCATAATAGAGAGGGGCGATGATGAGCAAGATTTGTTTGGCGTTTGGGAATTCACGCCTCCGGGCACTTTTCACGTTTATGAAGATGGCCAAGGGCCTCCTTTTGACGTGGAAGTTTTTGAGGGCGGGGAATGCTGGGTGGTAAAATGGGGCCCTTTGGAAGAAACCGTATGCCCTTGTAGTTTTTGAGGTTAGAAAACTATTTATAGTAAGTATTCTGGAGATATAAAGATGAAAGTTACAAAAAACAGACTTCGAGAAATGATAATTCAAGAATTATACTCGGATAAGAGTGTCGACTACGCTGGAGACGCTGCAATGCTCTCAGACTTTCGCGGCATTACACTTGACGAAGACACAAAAAGAATTACAGCGCTGCTCGACGATATGGAAAAGATTATTCGAGAAGATGGAACATTAGAAAAACAAGATTTAGAATACTTCAAAAATACTAATCTCGTTAGACTTCGAGACAAGATTGATTTCATCGAAGGCGCCATTTCTGCAAGAATAGACGGCAGAATCGATGTTAACGAGTGATTCATTTGGAAACTGTAGCGATATTGAAGCAGGGTCTTTAGTTGAATGGTCTTTGTTGGGGAATGCAGGCGTTGGTCTGTTGCTCAGTGCTGATGCCGTGGAAAAAGGCGGAAGAAAAGTGGCTATGGCGAAAGTAAAAACACTAAAGTCTTCAGAGATCGTAGAAATATGCTGTCTCGTGCTAAGAAAGCACAAAAAACAGACTCCAAAAACTATTTAATAGAGAAAAAAGGAAGAATTTTAATGGATATTCACGTTTCGAACACATCTGCCCTCAATATGGAGCAAATGGGGCCCCTTTTGAAGAGTTTTTTGCCATTTGCGCAGGAAAATATGGGGTTTTCGAAGCCAGTATGCGTAAAGTTCGCTTCTGACGCCGAAAATGCCGAAAAACCGCTTGGAAAGACGGGTTTTTACGACCCAAACGGCAATTCTATCACTATTTTCGTCGATAAACGCCACCCAAAGGACATTATGAGGTCATTATCGCACGAATTGGTGCATCATACACAGAATTGTGACGGAAAATTCTCTGATCTTGGCTCAACAGGGCCCGGATATGCCCAAAAAGACCCACATTTGAGGGGTATGGAGCGCGAGGCATACGAAAAAGGCAACTTATGCTTCCGAGATTGGGAAGATCAGAACAAAAAGCACCTCCAAGAGACCGTTTTTTGGTCTAAAAACACCCTAATTACCGAGGAAAAGAGCCCTATTTTGCTCACAGAAGGGGGCGGTCCGGGCCATATGGCGCACCCATTTGACCTAGACTATGTAAAAACAGGCCAAGATCTGCTAAACTTCTTCACAGAAAAGGTTCCAGCCTACCTAAGCAAGTATGACGCGCACATAAAAACGGATGGAATCAATGTAAGCTTTAAGCTTGTCTCCAAAACTAACTTCTATGGAGAAGAAGAAAGGGAGTTTGCCGTTGATCGGGGCAGTATGTATGCCATTGACCGCGAAGGAATCACTTTAGATAGGATTGGGGAGCGATGGAAACCGGGCCACGGTATGATACCGGCAATAACTGATTTACTTACTATTCTGAACGCTGCTTTGGATAGTGGCGCCATTGATGAAGAAGTAAAGGCGCTGGGGCTGGTAGATAATCCAGAGTATTTTATTAACACAGAATATGTCAAAGAGACGGAAGAGAAACCCGTAATGAATGTTATAAAATACGGGGAAGACTTCATTGCTTTCCACAGCATTAATGAATTTAAGTTTGTAACAAGCGAGAAAACCAAATCGGTGAGCCGGTCTGGTAAGAATGTCGTTCCCACAACAAAGAGCACCGCGGCGGCATTAGAGAGTTTTACGAAAAAAGTAAAATCATTCACCAGAGATTATCGTGTTTTTGGAAAGGAAGATACAAAAGTAGGCAAGAGAAAAGGTTCTTCTATCGATTTTGACTCCGTTCTAAGCGAAGTGGTTTCCATATGCTGCTCAAAAGACGGGAAGGTGATGACAGACACTCTTGGTGGTTGGCTTCGTAATCCAAAAACAATAAACCCATTTGGGCCCCCTAAAGGCGCCAAAATAGTTTTAGCCAATGGCAAAGAAGCGTTTGCATTATCAAAACAGGTCTATGTTAATCTTATTGCGGGAGTTGACACGATTTCTACAAGTGATCTGCTTGGCGGAATGGATGAAGGCAAGCAACAGATGGCTATTGATGCTGTCAATGGAGCAATCTTTAATCATGCGACTCGCGGATTGGGAAAAGCCGTATTGGAAACCCTTTATGCTAGTTTTGGCGGGCATACTGCCGCACAACACGAAGGCGTCGTCCTATGGGACAAAGAAGGGAACAAAGAAATCTTTAATTTTCCGTATCCTATTAAGATTACCGGTGATTTCATCGTTGAAGGAATGGGTGGAGCTATCAGCCAGAAGATGGCGAAAGAAGAGCCGGCGGAAGTTGAAGCAGGCATCAAAAGAAAGATCGCAGTGTTCCCCGGGGCATTCAAACCACCACACAGAGGACACATGGATGTCGTAGAACATTTTGCAGGTATTGCCGATCAAGTCGTTATTCTTATCTCTCCTCTTGACAGGAAGACTCCTGCCGGCAAGTCAATCGACAAAAGCGTGTCCGAGAAAATCTGGCAGATCTATATAGATTCAAAAGGCTTGGGAGATAGAGTCTTTATAGGTGACTCACCTTACAATGCTCCTGTTCAGGCATCATTCGAGGTTCTCAAGGGAAATGTCCCTGACTTCGTGCCCCAAGCAGGCGATCTTGTCATCCCCGTAGCAAGCGACAAGCCAGATAAGAAAGGCAACCCAGACTACACTAGATTTTTGAAGTTCCACGAGGGACTTCCAGACATGATTGAGGGAGTTATTCCGGCGAACATAGAAGAGTTCTTCTATAAAGCCCCCTCAGAGGGCGCTCTGAGCGCGTCAGCCTTCAGGGCAGCACTTGACACAGGTGAAGGTTTAGAAGCGTTTCTACCCACCTCTGTGAGCGCGCAGGAGGTATTTGAGGCTTTGGGCGTTGAGTTGGAGCCAGAGACAGATGAAAAAGAAGATTCTCCAATGCCGTTCTTTATGGGCGAGAGTCTTGATTCTGAGATCGACAGACTTCTAGACGAAACGATTAAGAAAGTCGATAGCAAGGAACTTGAAGAAATGTCTTCTATGTCTGGCGGAAGTGTCGAAGGCTATTCAGGCATCGCTAAGAAGAAAAAAACACTTATAAGAGAAGAAGAACCAGAAGTAGTTGAGGAAGTTCTGAACTATTTAATGAGTAAAATGGAGATTTTGTAATGAATAGTCGGAAAGAATTAATCGAAGAGCAAGTTTTGCGTGATAACATCCGTAAAGCAATCAAGCTGGTTCGTGAAAACAAATCAAAAACAGAAGCCAAAGAAGAAGAGGTCTTACGTTCTGTTATTCGCAAGATGCTGAACGAGGAAAGAACTCCTGTTGCTGATGATGCTCCCCACGAAAAGACTGGGATCAACTACTTGCGAACAACACTTAAAAAGATTATTCCTTCAATTAAGGATGCTTATATGAGCCTCACTACCGATAAGGATCAGAGAGACTCTTACATCGCTCACCTTATTAATGGAGTCGACAACCTGTTGGCGCCAATCGAGGTCAATGCCAAGGCACCAGAACTTTCTGGCGCTAACGGTGCTTTGGGCGAAAGTGATCTAGATGAAGAGGTTGAGGTTTCAATCGGAAACGATGAGGATCAGTTCCTTGACATTGGCGATATTGGATTGGAAGACGAAGAAGAGGCTGAAACAGAGGAAGAGCCAGAAGACGAAGATCTCATCACTATGACATCTGGCCTAGAAGGCAGTGAACACGATGCTACTGGAAGAAACGCTGCCCTTGCTACTTTCAAGCAGACCCAAGGAAACATCATCGATGACTTCGAGCAGTTGGCTGCTGATGAAGACAGGGAAATCTATCACGACTATCTTAAGACAAACATCCTCCTCTGGAGAGATAAGTTTGAAGATGCTCTTTCTCCAAAACTACCGGAACCCACTACTCCTGAGTATGAAAGCGAAGCAGAAGAAGGTGTCTCCGGTGAAGAAGAATTTGATCTAGAAGGCCTGTAGGTGACAATTGTCTTGGAAGAGAAAAAGAAACTATAAAGGTAAAACTCTTTACTATAGCATGTCAAGCAAACTGAGACGTGAAGGAAAGTCTAACGAAGACTTTGAAATAATGCTCGCCTCTCTGCCACTGGAAGACATAATTGCCCTGAAACTAGAATTAGCAGGAAAGCCAGTCAATGGCCGTCTTTATGGTTTGGAGTTGTGGAAGTCTATTGCCTATGTCGCTAGGGATGCTGTGATTAAGTTTGCATTTTCAGCATCCAGAAGTAAAAAAGAAGCCCAGAGATTTCTTGGCGTATCTCAGTTGCAATTTAACAAACTAATGACCAAATACGAAACTATGTCATTTTTTGTAACAAGTGAAGATAGCGACCCTTGACAGATCTGGCTTTAAACGCTATATTATAATAAAGAAAATTGAGAAAGAAGAAAAAAGGTTCTAATAAATAAGTTGCTTAAAGTATAGAGGAGGTGATCTAAAGACACTAATACTGTTATAATAATAAATTTATTAGTTCCTTCTTTATTAATAAAGTATTTATAAATAATTATTAAATTAATTATAACTTATGGGCCTGTCATAGATTCGACGGAGCAAAGGATGTTAAGAGTGCAAGTGATCAATTCAGTTATGATCTAAACTTACTGAAACAAGATAATTGCTAATAACAATAATCATTTCGAAGTCGCTTTAGCGGCATAATCGGGAGGTACTCAGAACCTTCTATCCAATCTGAGATAAGTGGCTGATCCCACCGAAATAAACAAGATCATCAATGGCTCCCTGAAAAGGTGGGACTTGAGGCAACATAGAGTCGGTGTAAACTGTTGCTATTCTGCTGAGTGAGATATACTCAGACAAACTTGTGAATGACTCGAAATTGAAAGTGTTGCGGACATCGGTGCAATTCCGATCAGGTCCACCATTTTAAAAAGTAGATTAGCCATCCTTCCGACTACATACTCTGTCTTTTTAACTATTTATTAATAACAGGCTGGAGTGGGCATATGTCGGGGGGCTTTCTTTGTTTTTACAAAGACGTGCCCACTTCAGTTCTGTCATTTACTTCTACTGCACACTATTTATTGATAATATGAGTGGGAACAGGACACCAATGACAAAATACATAGATTTAGGTATGAAGGTGGCTTCTTTTTCTGTGGTTCCTCTCCTTTTGTGGGTTATCAGTCTTGAAGTGGCCAACGCTGAAAGAGATTTTCAGTTAGAAGCGCTTCAATACCGCATACATAGCCTAGAAGAGGTTAACACAACGGTTCAAGAATACGCCGTTAGGTTAGGCAAGGTAGATCAGAAATTAGAATCCATGGAAGAAACGGTCGATGAGATTCGGCAAGATATAAAGGATCTCCTTCGAAGAGAAAACTAATGAAGTTTTATTTTCCCCTCTTTTTGGTTGCAGTAACAATGCCTATCACATGTTTGGTGTCACACGATGCACCCAGCGCTACGGTTGATACGTCCGCGGTTATAGGCGATGAACAGGTAAAAGAAAGCGAAGAGATGCCAGAAGAATGTCAGGGGATGATGGATTCTGTGCAAGAGAAATCTGAAAAGATCGATGATGACATACAAACAATACGACAAGACTTAAAAGAATTAAAGAGAAGGAGACGTCTTCTTAGAAAATCAACAAAATAGAAGATAGTACTTGACACTAAGGGTGTTCTGTGTTATATTAGTAACACAAGCTCCCACGGTCTAGTGGTCATGGACATCTGGTTTTCATCCAGAGGGACGCCGGTTCAAATCCGGCTGGGAGTACCAATTTCATTAGGAGAAATAAAATGAATTTACTTGAACAAATTAAAACAGTTATTACAGAAGTGGAAGAAGACCACGAGAAGTTCTACGGCTCGGGAAATGCAGCAGCAGGAACTCGTGTTCGTAAAAACATGCAGGAACTCAAGAGGTTGGCTCAAGAACTTCGTCTAGACGTTCAAGCAACCAAGAACGCTGACAAATAATGACATACAAGCCTTTGCCTAAGAATTTGACGATTAAACAATCGGGAATCGAAGGCTTGGGCCTTTTCTCTTCAGTTGATTATCCCCCTCTTTCCGAGTTTGGCATAAGCCACATAAAAGACGAAAGGTTCGAGGGAGGATACATAAGAACTCCTCTTGGAGGCTTTTTTAATCATTCAGATGCTCCAAATTGTGAGGCATATCTAGACGGCGATTTCATCAAACTTCGAAGCATTAAAAAAATTCTTGAAGGAGAAGAATTAACAGTTAAATATTGGTTATATGAACTTTGACTTTAAGAAAAATGGAGACTATTTACTGATGAACCATGGGGGTTACATTGGATGCTTGAAAAGCTTAGGAACGCCGGCGTTGGATACATCGCCTTTGGACTGGGGACCGTCTTCGGATCCATTATTTCCTCAATCATGGGAACACTAATCTATCAAGTTGTATCTGGGAACAATCACGCAACAGAAATATTACAAATTACAGAATGTTTAGAGGAGAGGGCGGAGAAATAACTACCCCCCCACTATTATTAAGGACTTTAGATAAACCCTAAGACCATTGGAAATCAAGCCCTTGCTTCCGTCCTCTTCCTCTTCCATTCTTTCTCGAAGCTCACTGTAAAAACAGTGGGCTTCTTTCGTTTGGGAACTATTTATTATTACAAACGATTAACGCTAGGAAGTGATAGATGAAAAAAATATATGTTCTGGACACAAGCGTCTGCTTAACGGACTCAGAGTGCATTCGTGATTACGACAACAATGATGTTGTTATTCCTCTCAAGGTGTTAGAGGAAATAGACGGCCACAAGAAGAGACAAGATGCCGTTGGCTCCATGGCCAGAAGTATTATTCGCATGCTTGATGAATTACGAGCAAAAGGGACACTTCAGAAAGGTGTGCGCCTAGGCAAAGGAAAAGGGATGTTGAGAGTGTCGAGCCACGATGTTGGGCTTCTCCCACCAGACCTAATGAAGAACCATAACGACCACGTTATTATCTCCACAGCCTTATCGGAAAAGAAGAAGGCTGGAAAGAGAAAAGTCGTTCTTGTCTCTCGTGACATTAACATGCGCGTCATTGCCGACTCGCTTGAGTTATACACAGAAGATTATGACAAAAATCAGGTTATAAAAAAAGAGAGTGATCTTTATTCTGGGTTTGTGACTCACCTTGTAGATGACCAGACTATCGATCACTTTTATGTCGGCGAGTCAATTTACGTCGATCAAGAAGAAAAGCCAAACCTCAAACCAAACCAGTTCGTTATGCTAGTCTCCAGTACAAATGAAAAGAAAACAGCACTCGCCCGGTTCATCACTTATAGCTGGGCCCTCCAGCCAGTCCAAAATTATAAAAATGGGCTATGGGGAGTCAGAGCAAGGAACAAAGAACAGTCATTTGCTCTGGACCTGCTAATGGATCCCAGCGTTCAAGTTGTTTCGCTCATAGGCAAAGCAGGCTCAGGAAAAACCCTCCTAGCAATCGCTGCCGGCTTAGAACAGGTCGTCAACAAAGACACTACTTTGATGAGCGCCGCATTTGAGGGTAAGATTTCGCTAGAAGGAGAATACAAAAGACTTATAGTGTCCAGACCCATTCAGCCAATGGGCAAGGACATCGGGTTCCTTCCGGGCACAATGGAAGACAAGATGAAGCCTTGGTTGGCTCCTATTGAAGATAACTTGAAGTTTCTAACCGGCGACGACAACTCTACGCTGGAAATGTATATGGAAAAGGGCATCATAGAGATGGAAGCACTCACTTATATTCGAGGCCGTTCTATTGCAAATGCATTCATCATTATCGACGAAGCACAGAACCTTTCCAGACACGAGGTGAAGACTATCCTCACAAGAGCCGGAGAGGGCACCAAAATAGTCCTTACAGGCGATGTTGAACAGATAGACAACATCTACGTCAATGAGACCTCTACGGGACTCGTACACGCCGTTGAGAGGCTTAAGGGCTTTGAGATCGCTGGTCACGTAACCCTACGTAAAGGCGAACGCTCCAAGCTTGCAACAATAGCTGCAAAGAATTTGTAAAAACACTTGACAAGGGAAAAAACATAGGTTATAATAGTATTATGGACAGGAAGATAGAACAAATAATTAGAGAATCTGTTGAGAGATCAAAAAATCAAAGAAGAGAGTTTACGATCTTTAATAGAATTCCGGTTCATATGTTACAACCCACTATTATATCTTTTACCGAAGTAGTTGATAAAATTGAAGAAAAAGTTCCACAACATATGTTTGACGAGATTGACGAGATCTTTGTGGGTAGTTTTAGTGAGAATGATAGTAGGGCACTAGAGGCTCACTATGAATCTGGCGCAATATATATTACAAACGATATGGTCACTGTTGACGATTATGTCGAAAGTATAATCCACGAGACTGCTCACTCCATAGAACAGGCTAGGGGCTTCGAAATCTACGGAGACCAAAAAGTTCAAGAGGAGTTCCTAGGAAAAAGAATGACACTCAAAAGAACCCTTGACGCAAACGGATACGATGTAGAGGCAGATTTTGGTGACATAGAATATTCTGAAGATTTTGATCTCTATTTATACAAAGAGGTTGGATACGATGAGATCGGAAGCCTAACGTCTGGTTTATTTTATTCACCATACGCAGCAACTTCCGTCAGCGAATACTTTGCAAATGGCTTTGAAAATTTCTTTCTTGGCAGCCGAGAACACTTATCGCGCATCAGCCCGAAGCTAACAAAAAGAATATGGGATATCACAAACGATGAAATTTGAAACCAAACAAGAAGATGGAAAAGTCATAGTAGAAGTGGAGCTTCCCCACCAAAGAAGATCTCCTCCTGCCATACCTCGCCAGCGAATCCAAACAGAAGATGTTTTGGAAGAACTAAAATCCAGAAACATCAAGCACGGAAAAGCACTTCAGACCGCCGACGTGAAGAACTGGAGAGAACACACCAGACGAGGAACTTGGGTTTTTGAGAAAAAAACGACAAAACCCCTTGACAAACCTGCTGAAAAGGTTATATTAGAAGTAGAGAAAGAAGAAACTATTGCTAAGAAGCCAAAAGCTAAGAGAAAAAGCACTAGAAAAAAGAAAGCAGAATAGAGGTGTACATTGTCTCACATTTCCTTTTCGGAGATGAAAATATGGAAAGAGTGCTCATATCGTCACAAACTAGAATACCTTGATGGTCTTCGTTCGTTTGAGGGGAATGAGTATACTGCGTTTGGCACGGCCATTCATTCATATTGCGAAAACGCGCTCATCAAAGAAGTAAAAGACCCAAGTACGTTCTTCCAAGGGGAGTTTGTAAAAGAGGTTGAGAAGCTATTAAAGAAAGACATTGAACTCGATCAGAAGTTGATCTCGCAAATGGAAGGACAGGGAGAAGGAATTCTACCAGAGATCCTTCCAGCGTTTGAAGATTGCTTCGGCGATTTTAAAGTTTTGAAGACTGAAGAGATGCTCTATGAAGACATAGAAGATCACGAAAAGAAGTTCAAGGGCTTTATTGACCTTGTTATTCAAACAGAGGACGGAAAGATTCACATTATCGACCACAAGAGTTGCTCTTGGGGCTGGGATATGAGAAAGAAATCTGAACCAATGATAACTTATCAGTTGACTCTATATAAACACTTCTGGGCTAAGAAACATAACATAGATCCAGAAAACATAGAGACGCACTTTGCCCTTCTCAAGAGAACGGCGAAAAAGAACAGAGTAGAGATCTTTAGGGTCACAAGCGGCCCACGAAAGACTGCAAGCGCCCTACAGGTCTTAGACCAAGCACTTAAGAACATTAAAGCAGGAGTGTCTATTAAAAACAGACTCTCTTGTAATAAATATTGTCCATTTAATAATACGGAGAACTGTAAATGAGCGAGAAGACAAAGATACTTTTATTGGGAGACCATCCCATGGCACCTTCTGGAGTTGGAACGCAACTCAAGTACATTTGTGAAACACTGTTGAAAACAGGCAGATACCAGTTTGTTTGTCTTGGTGGTGCAGTCAAACACGAGAAATATGACCCACAAAACATCACTGGTGATGAATGGGATGATGGCGACTGGCGAGTATTCCCAGTTGATGGATACGGAACGCCAGAGATGGTTCGTTCTATTCTTTGGACGGAGAAGCCAGATGTCCTAATGTTTATGACAGACCCACGATTCTATGGGTGGCTCTGGCAAATAGAAAACGAAGTACGCCCCCTTGTGCCTATGGTTTATTATCATGTCTGGGATAACTACCCGTTCCCACAATACAACAAGAAGTGGTATGACTCAACAGACGTAATCGCGTCCATCTCAAAGGTGACACACGACATCGTAAATAATGTCTCACCAGATACAGAAAACCACTATGTCCCCCATGCGGTACAGGCAGATGTTTTCAAAAAACTTCCAAAAGAGGACGTCGCTGGATTCAAGGCCGACAACATGGGCGAGGATGGAAAAGATAAAATGATCTTCTTCTGGAATAACCGAAATGCCAGAAGAAAACAAACAGGAACATTGGCTCTTTGGTTCGGTGAGTTCGCAGAGGAGGTAGGCCCAGAAAATGTCTGCCTTGTTATGCATACTGACCCGAAAGATCCACATGGACAAGACCTAGAGGCAATCCTTCACGATCATAACTACGATGATGGCAGGATTCTTATTTCTAGAAACAAAGTCCCCCCGTCTCATTTATCCATGATGTATAACATGGCTGATGTAACTGTCAACATCTCTGACGCAGAGGGTTTTGGTCTCGGGACATTAGAGTCTTTGTCTTGCGGAACGCCCATTATTGTGACCATGACAGGCGGACTACAAGAACAGGTGACAGACGGTAAAGAGTGGTTTGGAATAGGAATTGAACCAGCCAGCAAAGCAACCATCGGGTCGCAAGAGGTTCCATATATCAACGAAGACCGAATCAGTAAAGAGGACTTCAAAGCAGCATTATACAAAATGTATAACATGAGCCCAGAAGAACGAGAAGAGTTGGGAAATAAAGGTACCGCGCACGTAAATAAAAACTATAACTTTGAAGACTTTAAAAGTAAATGGATTGAACTAATGGATAAGATAGTAGAAGAGCGAGGCTCTTGGGGCACTAGAAAGAATTACAGCCCATGGGAGATAAAAGAAATTGCGTAAAAAGATTTTAGTTCGTGGGCCATGCCTCACGCGTTCTGGGTATGGCGAACACGCCCGATTTGTAATCCGATCCTTAAAAACAAGGCAAGACATTTTCGACATTTATGTAATTCCTGTCGGCTGGGGACAGACTGGCTGGGTAGCAGAGGACAGCGACGAGCGGAAATGGTACGATGAAAGAATCAAGGCCACCGCCATCTACATGCAACAAGGCGGACAGTTTGACATTTCTTTACAAGTCACCATCCCCAACGAATGGGAACAGCTCGCACCCATTAACATCGGAGTAACAGCGGGAATAGAAACCACGAAGGTTGCTCCTGTTTGGCTTGAGAAAGCAAACATGATGGATAAAATTATTACCATCTCAGCGCACTCTAAATGGGGTTTTGACAACACGAAATACCAAGGCCAGAACAGCCAAACTGGCGAGCCAATGACTTTGGCATGCACCACGCCAATAGAGATCGTTCACTATCCAGTAAAGATTTATGAGACACTACCAGAACTCGAACTAAACCTTGATTACGACTTCAACTTCCTTGCTGTGGCACAACAAGGCCCAAGAAAGAACATTGAGAACACTATCACTTGGTTTGTTGAAGAAAACATCGATCAAAAGGTCGGTCTGGTTGTGAAAACTTTTATCAAGAACGGCTGCATTCAAGATCGCGAACATACGGAGAAGATGCTTACAAATGTCTTGGCAAAGTATCCAGAGAGAAAATGCAAAGTCTATCTTCTCCATGGAGACCTAACAGACGCAGAAATGCACTCTCTCTATGTGCACCCACAAGTCAAAGCAATGGTGTCTTTGACTCACGGCGAGGGTTACGGCCTACCGCTCTTTGAAGCGGCTTATAGCGGCCTACCTGTCGTTGCTCCGGGTTGGTCCGGACAGTGTGATTTTCTTTATGCTCCATTTCAAGGAAGCAAGAAAAAGAAGGGCGGAAACAAAAAGCATCCCTATTTTGCAGAAGTCGACTATGGTATAGCCCCCGTCCACCCGTCAGCAGTTTGGGCAGGTGTTATTGAACAAGACGCTCAATGGTGTTATCCAGAAGAGGGGTCTTATAAAATGAGGCTCCGTCAGGTTCGGAAACAATACTCTAAGTGGAAGAAGAAGGCGATTGTTTTGCAGAATTGGGTTCTTAAAAACTTTGAAGAGCAGGATGTTATGGGTAGGTTCGTCACCGCCATGCCATCGTCGGAAGAGTTTGATGTTGAAAATTGGCTTGATGGCTTGAACGTTGAGGAGCATGCTTGAAGTTTGTCTTAATAGCAGATTTTTTCGCAAATCAGATTCTCGGCGGGGGAGAAATCAACAACGAAGAGTTGATATCTATCCTTAAAGAAATGGGGCACGAGGTAAAGCCCATCAACAGTCGTTTTGTATCTCTAAATTTCTTGGAAGAACATAAGGATTATAACTTTATAGTAGCAAATTTTGTACAACTATCGAGCGCAGCTAAAAGTGGGCTTCTGGAAAAGAAATATATTATATATGAACATGACCATAAATATCTTAGAGATAGAAATCCGGCATTGTTTGAAAACTTTTTAGCACCAAAAGAGTCGATTATAAATTATGAATTCTATAAAGATGCAAAGGCTATCTTCTGCCAGTCCAGCTTTCACAAAAGCATTGTTAAGAGAAATTTGAATCTAGAAAATATTACAAGTCTTGGGGGAAACCTTTGGTCTGAAGAAAGCTTACGCCTTATGAAAGAGATTTCTGAAAAGGATAAGAAGAAGTCGTGCTCTATTATGAGATCCGATATCGGACACAAAAACACCGCCGCGGCAACGAAATTCTGTCAGGCCAAAAAGCTTGATTATGAACTTGTTGAGGACAAGAATTATCATAATTTTCTTAGGAAGCTGGGATCCAATGAAAAATTTGTTTTCTTTCCTAAAACCCCAGAGACTCTTTCTAGGGTTGTAGTTGAAGCTAGAATGATGGGCTGCTCTACGATCACAAACAATCTAATCGGAGCAACGAAAGAGCCGTGGTTCGAGTGTAAGGGCGCAGAACTGATCAAAATAATCAGAAAAAAGAGAGAAGAAATACCACAAATGGTTGAAAGGGAGTTTAGATGAAAATTTATATAAAAAGGCCATCCATACAAGGAGCGTGGATGTGGATAACGAAAGGCTATGTACAGGCTTGGGAAAGCCTAGGTTTTGAGGTGGTATATTATGACTTAATTGAAGAGATTCCAACCGATGGAGAATATGATCTAATGGCCAGAGATTGGGATCTCAAAGGCACAAAAGGCATGAAGGCTATCGAGGCAGCAAGAAGAGTTTATTTTTTTGCGCAGCCAAATGAATTTCCTTTGCCATGGGGCGCCCATCCAAATTTTCATAGTCAATGTACCGATACCGCTATCAATAAGATTAATAAACTAGATAATGTTTATTTGTGGAGTTTCGGAAACCGCGGCCCATATCATTCTAAGTGGAAAAAAGTTAATACAATACCTTTAGCGTTTGACTCCATAAACTATTCGTCATCATATGCACAGGAACATGATTTTGATGTGTGTTTCGTTGGAGGCTGGGCCAACAATGGTTTTGATGAAAAACGCAAAATCATGCTTGAATACTTTGGGCACTTTAAGGATTCCGGATTGAAGTGCGGCTTTTTCATTAACAAGAACATTACGCATGAACAAGAAAATTCGATATTATATAGTAGCAAAGTCGCCATTAATATTCATGACGCATACCAGCGCTTGTTGGGACTAGACACCAACGAGAGGACATTCAAAGCGTTGGGGGCTACGGGGATATTGGTGAGTGATAATATAGGACAAATTAAAGATCTCGCTCTCAGCGCCATTTTGACAGAAAGCCCAAAAGAGATGGTAGAGGCCGCCAAAAGATATGTGTTTGACATGTCTAGAGAAGAAAGAGAAGAAATCAAAACAAAGAACAGAGATAACATCCTACAAAAACACACATATATTAGTAGGGCAAAAGAGATGATGGAGCTAAAATGATTATTTATATCGATATCGATGAGACGATATGCAATTCACCAGAGAGCAGAGATTATACTGGCGCCGAACCTATTGTAGAAAATATTAACAAGGCCAACAAGCTGTATGATGAAGGAAATACGATTGTTTATTGGACAGCCCGCGGAACAGCAACTGGCATCGATTGGCGAAAAACGACAGAAAAACAGTTTAAAGAATGGGGCGTTAAGTATCATAACTTGGAATTTGGAAAGCCAGTTTACGATTTATTTATTGATGACAAAAATATGAATACGGAAGATTGGAAATGAAGATTACCGTAGTTGTTCCTTGCTATAATTCAATGAAATATTTAAAAGAATGTATTAGTTCGGTACTGTCTCAAGACTATGACAATTATGATATTTGGGCATACGACAACGAAAGCACTGATGGGACATATGAGTATCTGCTTGAACTAGAAAAAGAGCACTCAAAATTAAAAGTGTTTCAGTTGCCAAATATATATCCAAATGGATATGGAGAAGCACAGGAGCATGTGGCGGAAAATCTTAAAAGCGATTATGTAACTTTTGTAGGTTCTGATGATATTATAGATTCAAGTTATGTGTCTAAGTGTATTAAGATAATCTCCCATGATCCAGAAAATATTAAGTGTATACAGAGCGGAATAATTGGCATACAAAATGGCGTCGAGGTTATGAGGCAGGCTCATTCTTATAAGGACTTGCAAGAGTTTAAAAGGAAGTGTATTCATCAAAGCCCTATTAATACGCCAACGGTCGTGTGGCATAAAAGCCTATTGCGCTACATTAGGGTACACGAGGCACACGATAATGCCAAAATAACTTGCATCGGCGCCGGAGATTATGATACATATTGCCATATGGCAGATCAGGGAATTTTTATTTATCCTGTACCGGCATATTTGGGGTATCGATATCGGTGGCACGACGATCAAGCAACGTGGAAAGTTCACAAAAACAAAAAAGATGTTGACTATGATAAAATAATTCAAAAATATTGGAAAAAGAAGTGGACTTTATAGTAGAATCGTGTTATATTAATATTAATATAGGGCGGTGTGTATGAAACAATTATTTATTTTTGAAATGGCAAACAATCATATGGGAGATGTATCCCATGGTATTAGGTTAATTAGAGAATTTGCTGAAGTTAAAGAACGATATAGCGAATTTGATTTTGCAATAAAATTCCAATTTAGGAATATCGACACGTTCATCCATCCAGAGTATAAAGATAGGATGGATTTGAAATATGTAAAAAGGTTTTCAGAAACTAGATTGACAGATGAGGAATTCTTATCAATGAAGTCTGAAGCTGAAAGTTTGGGTTTCATTCCAATCTGTACGGGGTTCGATGAAGATTCTGTTGGGCTTATCGAGAAGATGGGCTTTTCAATTATTAAGATTGCAAGCTGTTCATTTACAGATTGGCCGCTCCTAAACAGAATCTCTGAAACAGATATGCCTATTATTGCTTCAACGGCGGGAGCAACTCTGGAGGAAATTGATAATGTTGTTGCATTCTTTACTCATAGAAATAAAGATTTAACTATAATGCATTGTGTAGGTGAATACCCCACTGAAACAACAAACTTACAACTCAATCAAATTGACTTTCTTAAAAATAGATATCCAAATATTAAGATTGGCTACTCTACTCATGAGGACCCTTCTGATCCAAATATTATTCCTCTCGCTATCGCAAAAGGTGCACAAGTTTTTGAGAAACATGTTGCTGTTGAGACAGAAGAATATCAAAAGAATGCCTATTCTTCAACACCAGAGCAAGTAAAGCAGTGGCTCCAATCAGCGAGAATGGCTTTCTCTGTCTGTGGTCAAACATCAGGTCGACCACCCGCTTCCCAAAAAGAGCTTTCTGATTTAAGAAGATTCAAGCGTGGAGTTTTTGCGAGGAGGGCAATCAAGAAGGGAGAAACGGTAAGCCGCAACGATGTTTTTTATGCTTTTCCATGTCAAGAGGGGCAAGTTTTGGCCAATAATATGTCAAAATATGCTCAATTTACGGCAGAAAAAGACTTCGAAGTCAACGAGGCCATTCAGGTAGAATCTGTTGAAAAGAAGAACTTAAGGCAAGAAATTTATAGAATTGTTCAGGATGTAAAAGGGTTGCTGCGTGATGCCGATGTTACAATTCCGGGCAAAGCAGAGCTTGAGATTTCACACCACTATGGGGTTGAAAAATTTTATGAAACTGGAATTACAATGATAACAGTTGTTAATAGAGAGTATTGTAAAAAACTCATTATAGTTTTACCGGGCCAAAATCACCCTGAACAACACCACAGGGAAAAAGAAGAAACATTTGTTGTTCTCCATGGGGAGGTGGAATTGTCGCTGGACGATAGGGTAACTGTGCTTACCCGCGGCGCCGTCATAACTATAGAGCCAACTGTAAAACATGCTTTTACAACCAGTACTGGCTGTGTAATAGAAGAAGTGTCATCTACTCACTATAAAGACGATTCTTTTTACACAGATCTGGAAATACACAACAACAAAAATAGAAAAACATTTATTACCCATTGGATGGATTAAAATATGGCACAACCAGACGCAACAAAGAAAGTAGTTGATCAAACCGGCTACAATGATGATATAGAGCCGTTTGCTAGTAACTATAGAAGCTTATATAGGCAGGTACTGGAAAAGAACGGAAAACAAAGAGAAGAACTAGAGCAATATGAGGAAGCAATAGAGAGCATCCCCAATGATGCTGCTCTCGGCGCAATGATGCGGCATGTATATAGAGATATAGTTAAAAATAGGGAAGACGGCAATGAGTGATATAACTACTGAAAGTGGATTAAAATATAGCATAACTCAGAAAGGGGAAGGTAGAAGTCCAAAAACTGGAGAAACTGTATCTGTGCATTATGAATTATTTTTAGGGAGGGGAACTTCATCTTCTAATTATGATGCCGAAAAAGATGAATATGTCGATGAAATTTTTGAAAGTACTTATGACGAAAAAAATCCGTTCAATGGCCCAGTAAAGTTTGTTATCGGAAAATACACACCAAAAGACGATTTGTACAGCGCTGGAGACTCAATTAAGGGCTTCGACGAGATGCTTTTGGGCATGTGTGAGGGAGAAAAAAGAAGCCTAATAATCCCATCAGATTTAGTTTATGGAGAAGAAGGTGCTAGTAGTTTTCATACTTTCCATGGGTACCGTATGCCGCCAAACGCTGATATGATTTGCAACATAGAATTAGTAAAAATATGGTAGATTAGAGAATGATAAAGTTGTCAGATTATATCGTCTCTTTTTTAGAGAATAAAGGAGTTAAGGATATATTTATGCTATCTGGCGGATTCTGTTTGCCACTAGTTGATTCGGTCGGTAAAAGCGGAATCAATCATGTTTGCACTCTTCACGAACAAGCCGCGGCCATCGCCGCAGAGGCCTACGCTCAGTACAATAAGTCTCCAGGAGTATGCTTAGTTACTGCCGGACCTGGCGGGACTAATACAATTACTGGTGTAGCCTCGGCTTGGCTTGACTCAATTCCTGTGATCGTGTTGTCTGGGCAAGTGCAAAAAAAAGATGTTAGAGGTCAAAGGAAAGTAAGGCAAATAGGGTTTCAAGAAATAGATATGCCCAGCATTGTTCGTCCGATAACAAAATATTCCAAGACTATTATGGAGCCAGAAGAGGCTAGAGAGGTTATGGAGAAAGCATGGCACCTAGCTACTACAGGGAGACAAGGGCCAGTGTGGATAGAAATACCACTAGATGTTCAGTCTGCGATGATTGACCCTGATAACCAAAAAGGCTATGGCAGCTGGCAAGTGAAATTCAGGAGCAAAAAGGAGTTGCGTAGACTGGTTGCTAAATTTTATGAACTTCTAGGATCCTCGGAAAGGCCAGTTATTCTGGCCGGAAATGGGATAAGATCTGCCGGCGCCGAATCTAAATTTTTGGATTTGGCTAGTCTATTGGGAATACCAATCCTGACAACTTGGAAAGCAATTGACTATATGGACGAAAAAGATCCATTATTCGTTGGACGTCCAGGTATAGCCGGTCAAAGGGGTGCCAATTTCTCTCAACAAACATCTGACTTATTCATCTCCATTGGCGCAAGGTTAGACCATGGCCAGACTGCTTTTAATCACGAAAATTTCGCAAGAAATGCTAAGAAAGTTATAGTCGACACTGATCAAGCCGAGATTGATAAAATGGATTTCCATATTGATTGTTCAATTTGCTTTGATGCCGCGGAATTTATTGACGAAGCAATTGCCCAATATCAGCAATCAAGGGACTTTTCAGGTTGGCTAGCTCGCTGTAAGGGTTGGCAAAAAAAATACCCTGTTGTGGTGCCGGATTATTGGGAACAAAAAGAGCTTGTTAATAATTATGTATTAATTGACGTCTTATCCGATCTTATGCAATCCTCTGATTTGCTGATACCAGGAAGTTCGGGCGCCTCTAGCGAGGTAACGATGCAAGCATTCCGAACTAAGAAAGGCATGAGGATTTTCAACAGCGAAGGCCTAGGCTCAATGGGGTTCGGAATACCATCGGCCATTGGAGGCTGTATAGCGTCAAATTTGCGACACACTATTTGCGTAGATGGTGACGGCGGATTCGTGATGAACATTCAGGAGCTTGAAACCGTCCGCCGCTTACAGCTACCAATAAAATTCTTTATTTTAAACAACAGTGGGTATGTATCTATCCGAAACTCACAAAATAAACATTTTGACCAAGAATTGGCCAGCAGTGAAGATAGCGGAGTAACGCTGCCTGATTTTGAAAAGATTGCAAAATCTTACGGCCTGAATTATTGTAAAATAAATAGCCAAGAACAGATACATAAAGAAGTTCAGAGTGTCCTAGACGCGTCCGGCCCTGTTGTGTGCGAAATAATGATGCTTGATACCCACGAGACTTTACCTAGAAATTCAACTCATAAAAGAGAGGACGGAACTTTCGTATCTCTTCCGATGGAGGATTTATTGCCTTTGTTGCCGAGGAGTGAGTTTGAGGAAAATATGTCGGTATCTAATGGCTAAAATATTAATTACTGGCGGCAAAAGTTTTATAGCTAGAAGTATTTCTGAAAAACTCTCTCATCATGAAATTGTGTCTTTGGGTAGGGAAGAGCTAGACCTACTTGATTGCAAAAGAGTAAGGGAAGTCATAGAATGTGGCCAGTTTGATGTTATTATACATACGGCAACATATGATGCGGCGCCAGAGTTTTCTACAAAAGATCCAAAGTTGGTATTAGAGAATAATTTAAAAATGTTTTTCAATGTAGCCAGATGTTCTGCGCATTTTGGTAAGATGATTTATTTTGGCTCCGGAGCAGAATTCGGAAGAAAAAATTGGACACCAAAAATGGGAGAGGATTATTTTGATGAAAATGTTCCTACTGATCAATATGGTCTTTCCAAATATATTATGACAAAACATACATTATGTTCTGACAATATTTTCAATTTAAGATTGTTTGGCCTATTTGGAGAATATGATGACTGGAGATATCGCTTTATCCCAATCGCCTGTTGTAAGGCGGCATTAGGCCTTCCAATCACTATTAAACAAAATGCTAGATTTGACTATCTATTTATCGATGACTTAATTACAGTCGTTGAGTGGTTTATAAAAAACAATCCGGAACGCAAAGTTTATAATGTTTGCAGCGGAGAAGTTTATGACTATATTGAGTTAGCTAATAAAATTTTAAAAATATGCAAAAAAGATCTGCCCATCAATGTAGAAGCAAAGGGGCTAAGGGGCGAATATAGCGGCTCCAATGATCTTTTAAGAAGCACAATAAAAGATATTAAGTTTACTCCGATTGAAAATTCAATTAAAAAGCTTTATGAGTGGTACGACAAGAATAAAGAAATAATAGATAAGGAATCATTTGTGTATTGATGACAATAAGTAATTGCAGGGTTTGTGGGGATGTTTTTTTCAAAGAACCAATTCTCCAGTTTAAAAACATGCCAAAATCAGCACAAAACTTCCCAGATGAAAATTCATTGTTGGAAGATAAGGGAGTTGACTTAGATATATATCAATGTACTGGGTGTGGGTTGATTCAACTAAATTGCGAACCGGTTTCCTACTATAAGGAAGTTATTAGGGCATCGGCTTTCTCAGAAGATATGAGGGAATTCCGTACAAAACAATTTGATGAGTTTGTAAATAGATTTTCTTTAAAACATAAGAAAGTTATTGAGATTGGTTGCGGAAAAGGCGAATATCTTTCATTAATGCAGCAGTCCGGCGCCCACGCTTATGGGACAGAATACTCGCTGGAATCTTCACTTCGCTGCATAGGCGAAGGTTTGAGTGTTGAGAATACTTATATAGAAGATAAAAATTGTCAACTTTCCAATGCGCCTTTTGATGCATTCTTTATAATGAATTTTTTTGAGCACCTTCCAGACCCCAATACTGTCTTAAAGGGGGTTTATAATAATCTATCTGATGATGGTATTGGTTTAATCGAGGTGCCAAACTTCAACATGATCTTAAAAAAGAATATGTTTTCAGAATTCATAGCTGATCATTTATTTTATTTCACAAAAGAAACTTTGACCTCAACATTAGAGAGGAGTGGTTTTGAAATAATTGAATGTAAAGAGGTTTGGTACAACTACATTATTTCTGCAACGATAAGAAAAAGAAAAAAGACAAACGTCTCGCGGTTTTATGAACATCAAATGAAAATAAAAAAAGAAATAAATGATTATATTTGTTCTTTTGGTTCATCGCCTGTTGCCGTTTGGGGAGCAGGCCACCAATCTTTGGCTGTATTGTCTCTTTGTGAAATATCTAATAAGATTTGTTATGTTGTCGATGACGCACTATTTAAACAAGATAAGTACACTCCGTCAACCCATATACCAATAGTGTCGGCCGACGAAATAAAGACTAAACCTCCTGCTGCAATTATTGTTATGGCTGCTAGCTATTCTGATGAAGTGTCTAAAAAGGTGCTGAAATATTTTGATCAAAAGATAAAACTATCAATATTGAGAGATGATGGTCTTGAAATTATAAGATAAAAACTTGACATTTTGTAAGATTGTGTTATATTGTAAGAAGGAGTAACTAAATGGCTAAAAAAGAATTTGTATCTGATGTGACTGGAGAAGTGTGGCATAAAGAATTTTCCGGAAGGTGGAACTCAGTAATCCACCACACAGGAATTGTATTGGAAGACTTTTCTAGTGGCGCCAAAAACGGCGGAACCGTCACACTTTCCGAAGGCAGCGAGGTGTTTATAGACGACATAAGAGGAAGAATAAAGCCACAATATAGGGTAAAAGATAAAAGTGGAAAGATATGGTTCGTTCCGGTTGGAATAATAAAAATATTGGCTGAAGAAGGGCCAACAAAAGAAGTATCGGAAGACACACACACTTATCAGGGCGGAGTAAGAACAGACGCCCAGCAATCAAATGCAAAATACTAAGGAGAGATAGATGGCAAACTCACATATGAAAATGTTCCAAAGTCCGCTGGAGGGAAACAAATACGACCCCGCACCTGAAGATCAGATAATGCAGACCACTACGGCGAAAGACGAGGGCGATAGACAAAATTGGCTAAAGAATTATAAACCACGCGTCTATGAAAAGATGCAGAAATTCCCTGAGAAGATCGCAAACGGCGAGAGCATCGCAATAATCCAGTTTCAATATGATTATCTTTGCAACATGGATTGCGAACATTGTTGTATTGACAAGTTCTATGTTCCAAGATCTTGGGAAAAGGCAAGCGGAAGAAGAAAATTCGAAATGAAAGATGTAAGAGAGCTTTCACGCCAAGCAGACGAAATGGGGCTGGCTAACTTTGTTATCACAGGCGGAGAGCCTTTGCTTCTGAAAGAGTATGACGAGCTAGTCGACGCCATCGACCCTGAGAAATTTTATCTGGTTACAGATTCAAATGGGTGGTTCCTTGATTATAAGAGGGCTAAACACTTAAAAGAAATAGGAATTGATAAAGTCCAATTGAGTTTGGATGGGATCACGGCAGAGGACCACGACACTTTTCGTAGAGCTCCAGGCGCATTTGATAGGGCAATGAGGGCCATCGATGCTTGTAAGGATGCTGGCCTACATGTCATCCTGTCAACCGTTATTTGGAAAGATAGGATCTATTCTGATGAGTGGGTCAAGTTTCTAGACTTTGCAAAAGAAAAGAAGGTTGGAACTTATGTTGTTTATGCCAAACCAGTTGGCGCGTATGAAGGAGAAACAGATCAGTTGATGACAGAAAAGGAAGGAAAGATCCTGCAACAGTTCGAAAAAGAGTATGACATTTTTACACATATGACACCCTCCTATGGTAGAGACATTGGCTGTATTGCAGTCAAAAGAATGGTGCCGATCTCAAGATACGGCGATGTTATGCCGTGCCCTTATCAACACGTTTCTCTTGGTAACTTCTTTGAGGAGCCATTGAAAGACATTATTGACAGAGGCCTAAATATTAAGTGGTTTGATCCAAAGAAAAATATGCCATGTATTTGTGGGGTTGACAAGGGGTTTATAAAGAATGTTGTAGGGCAAACCTACGGAGACTCAGAAGTACCAGTTAGATATGATAGAGTTTTTACGAGCGATGATTTTCTTATTAAAAGCAATATGGGCGACGTTAAGCCAGAATCTGGTACCGGCGCCGAAAACACTACTTGGAAAAACGCTCCGGAGATTACGATCAAAGGTATGGATCTCAAAGATCATAACTTTGTCGACGATACGGGAAACTAGACGTAGATGGTAAACTTTACACAAGCAGCCTTTCAAAAGCTCGAAAGTTCGCTAGATCCAACAGATGTTCTTAGGATAAGGGCCATCGCCGGCGCCTGTTCTGGGGTTTTCTATTCTATGGAAATAGAAGATGAGCCCGACAATAATGATGTGATAATAGATCAACACTCATTTAAGGTTTGTGTAGATCCATATAGCAAATACCTCCTAAAGGATTTGAATATAGATTATGTTAAAACTGAAAGCGGCTCCGGATTTAAGTTCGGAGACTCGCGAGATACGGCCGACCCGAAAGATTGTGACTGTACTAACGCGGAAGTGTGCTGATAATTTATAATATAACTTGCATTACACAGAGAATCATGTTATATTAATATATGAGAGTTTTACGATGAATAAGAAGCAGAAAATACTAGAACTGGTTAAGGAATATATCGAAGAGAAAAGGTCCAACGAGAAATGGACTGAGGGACAAGATTGGGTATCTTACTCAGGCCCAGTGTTTGATTCTGAGGAATATATTGCCGCCATCGACACGCTCTTAGGAGAGTGGCTGATCGTTGGGAAGGAAAGCAGAAAGTTTGAAGATGCCTTTCCGGCACACTTAGGTATGAGGCACGGCGTCTTGACAAATTCAGGAAGCTCCGCCAACCTATTAATGGTTTCGGCCGCCTCATCGCGAAATTTATTTAACTTGCAAAAGGGCGCCAAAGTAATAACTCCGGTTGTCTGCTTCCCAACTACAATTAATCCCATAATTCAAAACAATCTTGAACCAGTTTTTGTTGACGTTACTCTTCCGGATTTAAATTTAGATTTAGACGAAGTAGAGAGAGTATTAAAAAACGATACAGACAGGGAAATAAAAGCTATAATGTTTGCCCACGTCCTAGGCAATCCGCCAGATATGGACCGCCTTATGTCTTTGGTTGAAGAGTATGATTTGATATTCTTTGAAGACGCTTGTGATGCTTTGGGCTCCTATTATAAGGGCAAGAGGCTTGGTTCTTTCGGTGATATGTCGACCTGTTCATTTTTCCCTGCTCACCACATGACAATGGGAGAGGGAGGGTTTATTGCTACTAATAGTGCCCGTGCAAGCAAAGTCCTAACAAGCTTAAGAGACTGGGGCCGCGCCTGCTTTTGCAATACAGCTTGCCCAGGTTCTGTGGTAGCATCGACGGCTTGTGGGAATAGGTTTAAAAATTGGCTGCCAGGAATGCCTGAAGCCGTATATGATCATCGTTATGTTTTTGATGAGATAGGATACAATCTTAAACCATTAGATCTACAAGCAGCTATGGGGCTAAAACAGATAGACAAGCTTCCTGAGCTTGATTCCGCACGACGCAAGAACCATAAGAGATTATCAGAAATATTTGAACCGTATTCGCAATACTTGCATCTGCCAGTTGCTACTGAAAAATCAGATCCTTGTTGGTTTGCTTTCTTAATGACGGTCAAAGATGGTGCACCATTTACTCGTAACGATATTGTTTCTCATCTAGAAGGTGCAAAGATACAGACCCGTTCATACTTCTCCGGAAACATTTTGGCGCATCCTGGATACTATCATATGGCAGAACAATATGGGGATTTAAATGAAAGATTTCCTGTGGCGAAATTGGTCACAACCAATTCGTTTTTCTTGGGCACATATGCTGGCTTGACGCAAGAAAAACTTAACTATATTAAGGAAGCTGTTGACAGCTTTTTTGGGGGTATAAAATGAAAATTGTTTATGTGACGGGCTGTTTAGGATTTATGGGCTCAAAATTCACCAGACTAGCGTTAAAGAAAGGTTGGTTTGTTAGTGGAATAGACAAGATGACTTGCGTTTCGGATCCAAAACTATTAAAAGAGTTCGAGGCCTATCCAAATTTTAGATTTGAGAAAGAAGATATCAAAGATCTTAAAAATCTTTATGATTGCGATTATGTTATAAATTTCGCAGCAGAATCCCATGTTGGAAATAGCATAATAAACAGTACTGATTTTATTAACAGCAACATACTTGGCGTAAAGAATATTTTAGACTTAATAAAAGACAAACCAATCAATTGTAATGAAAAGCCAATACTTTTCCACATCAGCACTGATGAGGTCTATGGGGATATATCACATGGAGCGCATACCGAAGCAGACATCTTAAGACCAAGTAATCCATATTCCGCATCAAAGGCTTCTGGAGATATGCTGATCAATGCGTGGGCTCGAACATATGGAGTGCAATATATTATATTGCGACCCACAAATAATTATGGAATAGGCCAGTATCCAGAAAAATTAATACCCCTATCGGTAAAGAATTTAAACAGGGGCAAAAAAATTAACTTGCACGATCAGGGCACACCTACCCGCAATTGGCTTCACGCCGAAGATACAGCAAGAGCAGTTATGGCTATTATTGAGAGTGGTGAGGTTAATGAAATATATAATGTCGCCGGCGGCTTTGAGCAGTCAAACGCAGAAACTGTGAGAAAAATAATCAAAGCATATTTTGGTACGGATAACAATTGGGAGCAATATGTTAATTTTGATGCCCACCGCGAAGGGCAAGATGTTCGCTATGCCCTCAACGACAGGAAGCTAAAAAATATAGGTTGGTCACCTAGTAAAGCTTTTGATAAAGAAATAGAAAAAATAGTACAGCATTACAAAAATAATTTTATATGGTAAAATAATGAAGAAAATAGCATGTGTTATATATTTTTATGGCAAAGCATATCAGGGCCTCGGCTGGTGCGCCGTCAATAGTTTTAAGAAATACCATCCGGAAGTAGATATGTTCCATATCAATGAAGAGAATTCTGGAGATTATCAAGCAACTGTTAGTCTGCAATCAGGAGCCATCGGCGGCGGCTCTTATAAGTATTTATTGGCTGCGGAAATAATGTTGAAACATAAATATGACAAGGTTATTGTACTTGGCGCAGACACAATAACCTGCTCCCGATTAGATGAATTTATTGACAATGATGAGGATGATATATTGGTCGGACTGGATTATCCATATCAATTAGTCATTAATGGCCAGCCAATCACGCCACCAGACTTGATAGATGCCCATGTTAACGCTGATGTCGCTTGTTTCAATGGTGTTGAGCCATTGCTTGAAATAGTTAGAATTGCTAAAAATTTTGGACCATATGCAGAACAAGGCGCGCTAAATTATATTATTTGGTCTGGAAAGTATGATTTTTCCTATAATATTGTTGATGCTCCATATGACTTAAGTCCGGTCGTATACAATGTTCGTTCCAAGGGCAACATGTGTCTTCCATACGAATATCAAGATCATTCCGCAATAATTGGTACCCCTCCGAAATTTCCTGCGTATGAAAAACCATGGGGATTCTTTTTGAATAAATTTCACGTTAAGGAAAATAAGCTTTATAATTACGAACACAAACAGATTAAAGTGTGGCACTATTGTGAAGGTTTGGGTGGCCTAGGCGAAGAAGATTTCATAAAATTAATGAACAATTATATTCAAAATTGGTTTAACAGCGACACCAAAAAGTTTTTCAAAGAACAATGTGATTGTGGTGATTTTTTCGAGAAGGATTTCTGCATAGAATGAGAGTACTTGTAACAGGAGGGACTGGGTTTCTAGGAAAAAGATTGTCGAAAATACGTCCCGATTGGATTTATGTATCTTCTTCGGATTACGATCTGACAAGACAAAAGAGTTGTAAGAGGATGTATCAAGATATAAAGCCAGATGCAGTCATACATTTGGCGGCCAAAGTGGGAGGAATAAAAGAAAACAAAGAAAATCAGGCCGACTTTTATTATCAAAATAACATGATCAATACTAATGTAATTCATGAGGCATACAAGTTCGGAGTGAGAAGGGTTCTGTCCGCATTGAGTACATGCACCTTTCCAGATGTTACAATGAATTACCCATTTACAGAAAAAGATATATTTTCAGGCCCACCTGCTGTTTCTAACTTATCATATGGCTTTTCTAAGCGAGGCCTTTTTGTTCAAAGTATTTCATACAGAGATCAGTACGACTTAAATTATTCTTGTTTTTGTCCGTCAAATATATATGGCCCAGATGACAACTTTGATATCAACAGTTCTCATTTTGTGCCAGCATTGGTGAGAAAGTTATTTTTGGCATCCGATGCGGAAGAAGTAGAGTTTTGGGGTGATGGCGCCCCATTAAGGCAACAAATGTATGTTGATGATTTAGCAAAGATTATCCCAATTCTTTTGGAAAAACACAATTCAGGCATTCCACTGATCGTGGCCCCAAAAGAGAATCTTAGTGTTAAAAAAATGGTCGATATAGGTATATCGGTTTCTGGAAAAAAAGTGAGCCCTAAATTTAATGGAAAATATAAGGGACAATACCGCAAAGACGGATGCAATAAGGAATTACTGAAGCTGATTGGAGAATTTCAGTTTACAACATTTGAACAAGGGATTAGGGAAACTTATGAGTGGTATGAAAAAAAATATTAAAACAGCAATGATTACTGGAGTTACTGGGCAAGATGGCTCTTATCTTACAGAGTTTCTGTTAGAAAAAGGATATAGAGTTATCGGCCTCAAGAGGAGAACTTCGACGATTTGTACAGAAAGATTAGACGATGTATTCGGCCACGAAGATTTTGAAATGCGTTATTTCGAACTAAATGATACAGGCTGTATGTGGCGACTGCTGCAAGAATACAAGCCGGATGAAATTTATAATCTAGCGGCACAGTCTCATGTGCGTGTATCCTTTGAGGTTCCAGAATCAACTGTAGATAGTATCGCCATGGGTACGCTCCGCCTTCTGGAAGCTGCGCGCCACATAGTTCCGCATGCTCGCATCTATCAGGCATCCTCATCAGAGATGTACGGAGACAACCCAGAACATCCGCAGAACGAGGAGACTGCCTTGATGCCAGCATCTCCGTATGCTTGTGCGAAAGTATTTGCGCACAACCTCGTTCGAAACTATCGCGAAAGCTATGGCATGCATGTTTCCTCGGGAATCCTATTCAATCACGAATCACCCCGAAGAGGCGAAACATTTGTAACAAGAAAGATAACTCTCGCCGCGGCCAGAATAAAGCTCGGCATTCAAGATAAACTTTATCTTGGTTACCTCGACTCAAAACGAGACTGGGGATACGCTGGAGATTACGTTGAAATGATGTGGCTAATGCTACAACAAGATGAGCCAGATGACTATGTTGCCGCGACTGGCCAAACACATACCGTACAGGAGTTTCTAGAGACTGTGTTTGATCATGCGGGCCTAGACATAGAAAGGCATGTAGAGATAGACCAGAGGCTATTTAGGCCACATGAGGTCCCGCTATTACTGGGAGACCCAACCAAGGCGAAAGAAAAACTCGGATGGGTACCAAAAGTTAAGTTCAAAGAACTAGCAAAAATTATGTATGAATCAGATCTTAAAAAGATCGAAGGAGAAACAAAATGACAGAAACAGAACTACAACTATCCGACCAAGCAGTCGGAGCACTAATGATGGCGCTACAAAAGTCCCTAATGGAGCAGAGTGACATCGTGCCCGTTATTAAGGGCTTTAAGATGAAGAATTCCGAAATTGGACTCGTGGTGATTAACCCGCCCCTAGTCAAGTTCGGAAACAAAGAGCCAGAAGAAGACGATGCCTAGGTATGTCTATCGATGCAGAACATGTGTTAACGAGTTTGAAGTGTTTCACGGAATGTCCGAGAAACTAGAAAACTGTGACGAATGCTCTGGTATTCTATTTAGAGTACCTTCAACGACTTTCACAACTACAAGCACCGACAAAGAAGAAAAGCCGGGACAAATAGTAAAGGAATTCATCGAAGATGCCAAGAGAGAAATACAGGCAGAAAAAGAAATAATGAAGGAAGGACTTGACAAATGAGCGATTACTGGTTATATTGTATACTAGCGTTATGCGCATCAATCGCGCTTAATGTATTTTTTATTTGGTATATTAGAAATCTTCTATCTCAACTCTATTTCGTGTCGAATAACTTATCTGGTCTTGTGGATGAAACTATTTCTTTTAGAGACCACCTTTCTTCTGTCTACGAGCTTGAGACGTTTTATGGAGACGAGACTCTTACTGGGCTATTGGTCCACGTTGGTCAATATTCCGAAACACTTTCCGATTTTGAAGAAATATACACACTACTAGACGAAGAAGAACTAGAGGAGAACGATGCTAATGACGACGAATACCAAGGAGAAGGTGCAGAAGATACCCGCGGCGCCCAAGAAGAAACGCCGCAAGCGCACCAAGCGCATGTATTTCACACAGGTCCACCAAGACGCAATCGTTGAGTATGTCGCAACAGACAGCATAGAGAGAAGAACAGAGCTGTATGTAAAGTACATCGGCCCCGCATTCAACGAGATGGTCGATAAAATAGTCTTTACATTTAAGTTTACCACTCTTCCGAACATCGATGCCCTCCGCGACGAATGTAAGATCTGGCTCGTAACTATTCTTGATAAATACGATCACACAAAAGGCTGGAAGGCTTTTTCGTATTTCTCGGTAATCACGAAGAATTGGTTCATAGCCCAGACCAAAAAGAGGGCGAGAAAGAGAAGAACAGAAGTTGAACTGGACGTTATGTCTAGAGAAGTAGAGATGAAGTTCCTTTCGGTCGAGAACACCTATGATGCCGAAAGAGAAGCAGCCGAATTCATTAACTCTCTGAAAGAAGAGATGGAGTTCTGGTCTCTCGACGACATGAATGAGAAAGAAGAAAAGGTGCTAAAAGCAGTCCAGACGCTTATCGAAGAAGCAGACAATATAGACATCTTCAATAAGAAAGCCGTCTATCTCTATCTAAGAGAGCTGACTGGTATGAACACCAAGCAGGTCGTCAGCGGTCTCAAGAATATGAGAAAGAAATACACTTTATTCAAAGATGATTGGAACAAAGGCAAGATTTAACTTCGTTTTATCTGGGGAACTATTTATTACATAATGAAGAAACTTGACCATTACCTCGAAAAAGCCATAGGAAACATCGAAGAAGATCGCAAAATCACCCGCGAACTTCTTGATGATGTTGTGCAGTATCTGAGCAAGAACGAAGAAAACCACAGGTCAGTTGGCCTGACTGCCGCGAAGTATGTGGAGACCCTACAGAGGTCAAACGCCCAACTCGTAACAGTCGCAACGATGATCCAAAAAGAACAAGACAAGACCGCAGATGGCCTGTCTGACGATGATAAAGCGGATATTTTCGACATGCTTCAGAGCGGAGACGAAGAAGATGGGTGAGATAGCAAACTGGCGTTGCTACCGATCTGGCGATCTAAATCCTCAGTTGAACTCGTTTTCTCCTCTTGATTTGTTGGGCACAGCTCTCGCCACTGCCGGCACCAATCCGATGAGTTCTGTTGGCGAAGCAATTGGCCGTAGCATCCGACCAGACATAACAAGAGGAGCAAAATCATCCTCGATAAGGGCAGTTGTGTTGGGCGGATATATATCCGAAGGCTTCGAAGCCTTGTCCTACAATATGAATATTGAGGCAGCCGACATCGGCGCACTCGCTAACCGCGTACAGATGGTATACATCAGGGTTCCAGAGATCCACGGAATGTTGCCGGATCCGTTCTGCGGAGACAACTCCTTCACGACAGAGCAACAGATTGCGCTAGTTGAGATGCATGCAGTCGCAGCAATTCCCAACTGGATAGTCCTTCAATCGCACGTCATCCCCGGATCCATTGTTGAAGTCGAGTTTACTGAGGGATGGAGCCGCGCAATTGTAAAAAGGACTTTACAGGCAGCAACTAGTTTTCAGTTTCTCGAAGCGGCGCAAGCAAGAGACGCCTTTAATCACGGCACCGGCGCATTCCTCAACTCAGCTCCGGGAGATCCGGGTAACTGCAATTGGTCAAATAGCGCCAAAGCGCTTGAGACCGTATGGAGCTCCACAGAGTACCCACAGTGGAATGACACCATATTGCGTAACGGCCGTTTAGAAGAAACAGGCATGCTCGTTTCAGACCCAGTTTCTGGGGCTAAATTATTGCCACCGGCCATGGAAGATTTTAAGAGACTAGCCGCTGCTTTCAAACAAAAGTTCGACGGCAAAATACTTAAAGGATCCGGATACAGGCCGTATGCATCACAGGTAAGCGTGAGAATGGATCGTGTTACTATCGGCAACCCGTGCGGATCCGGCGAGTACTCCGCAGCCGGCAAGTTCGTTGGTAAAGCTGCAACTCCCGGCACATCTAATCACGGATGGGGCGCCGCTGTGGATCTGAGACGCGACGACTGGGAGCACGGCAATGTGAAGGGCAAAAAAGCCGGCACATCTAAGCACTTTCAGTGGATAAATAAGTTTAGTACAAGTTATAATTTTGTTTTTGGTGTCACAAACGAGCATTGGCACCTTGATTGGATGCCTTTCACTGGGCAAGTTACCGGCTGGTCCGGAATGAGACAAACTGTACAAACATCATGGACCAATGAGGGCATTAGCGACTCTTCAATATCGCTGGTCTAAGTCAAGCTGACTTCCTAAAAAATAAAACGGAGAATAAAACAGAGATGGCAGATAAAAAAGAATATACAGAGCTTGAAAGAAATCTGGGAGAGATGCTCCGCGGAGAGGATAAAGTTGGTGCGACCGATGCAGAACAAAAGGCCGAAAACGAATTACAAAAAATAGCTTCAAACGAAAAATTTATAGCTTCAAACAGCGGATTTACTAAAAATCCATATGATCTTTCAGGCGCCTCATCCACAGACACTATTGACACGAATGCAATCGAAAATGCCTTCAATAAAACAGTCGATTCAGAATCGTGTACAGATCCGGATAAAAAGATTGGTATTACTGATGGAAAGCTTTCCAAGGATCCCCACGCAGGGCCCGCCAACACTCGGATGAAAGAAAAGATTCCAAAATACAACGATGCACCTTGCGAGAGAGTTGAAAAAGGCCGAAACAATACTTGGATCATCCTCGGCCGTGATCGCGATAAGGGTTTTGCCTCTGGTTACGGCGGAAAAGGACATACCAGAGCAGGCGCAATCGATATTGTGGTAGGCCTTCAAGGCTGGTGTCCCGAGCACGGTAAGGTTGTAGAAAAAAACTTTGGCTCCATGGGAACTGGCACACCCGGAGATGCCGCGAGAATCTACATTTCCCAGAGAGCAGACATCGATCAGTATTTCGACATTTGTGATGGCTCAATAGGCCCATCCAAGGCTATGTCGGCAATCGGTATCAAGGCGGACTCTGTTCGTATAATGGGCCGCAAGGGCATAAAGATTGTTACAGGCCAAGCACCACAGCAGAAAACATCTCTGGGAGGAAAGCTCCCAGCACAGTTTGGAATCGACCTTATTGCTGGTAATAGGGATAGTGTCCCCGCTGTCGGTAAGGACGATATTGTTATTATGGGAAAAGCACTGACCCAATCACAGCCATATCTACAGCCAATACCAAAAGGCTTGAATCTCCGCGACTGTATAGAAACAACCGTTGAGGCAATCACAGAACTAAATGCGCTTTTAACTGACTTTATCGGCCGCCAAATGATAATCAACTGCGCATTAGCAGGGTCTCCAATACAAGGTCAAGCCGGCCCGATACCTGTGTCAGCATTGTCAACAGCAATACCAAGGGTCGCAGACGGAACAATAAAGCAAATATCAAATGTTTTCGCAGATCTTGTGAAACAACAGGCCAATCTTGTAATTATGAAAGAAAACTATTTAAAACCAACTGGCGCCATTTATATAAACAGCCGATATAACAGGACAAACTGATATGAGTAATATTCAAAATCCCTCCGGCAAAACAAGCGTTGAAGAGTTTGCGTTAGATGAATTGTCTGGCGCTAACCGATCTAGCATGGTTGCAAGAGCAAGAGAGCAATACGCAGCCCGCCAGTTTGCCGAAGAACCAGCGCCAACCGCAGAACAGTCAGGTGGAGACTCTGGAGACTCAGGTGTTGCGGAGTTTAAGTTTTTAGAGTGCGATCCTATAACCATCGACGGCCCACCCGCTCCAGAGTGCCCATTCTGCACAAAAGACCCAATGGCTTATGTTTCTGACTACACCACAATGTTCCCCGGAGAAGTATTTTACGACGGAAGAGAATGCGCCTACTGTATCTCTATGGAGGTCGCGCCTCAAAACCTCGGAGGCCCAACAGTTGAACAGCTCAACAATGACGAGGGAATCAAAAACGATATCAAGAAGATTGCGATCAACAAACTTCTTGAGGCATATAATAAATCAAAAGAAGCGACAGTCTATTACTACACTGATGATTTCAACAGAGAGATTTCTCTGGCAGCCTCTATAGGGTCTTCGGTCCAAGCCATGGCGGAGGGACTGCTTCCTTGGCTTGTTCCGGCCCCCGTTAAGGGGTATGAACTCATAGCAGAACAAAGAGACGTCGTTGAGGAACTGCTACCATACACAACACTGGAATACACAGTGCCAGTCCAGCTCAAAGCGAGAACCAAGCTTAAGATCAGTATAGATTCGCAAGTGTTTTTCAGAGCACCAGCCAACGCAATAGCAGAACCAGAGACTCCATTCGAAACCGGCGGCTATGAAGTAACTCTAGCTGGTAAAGATTTTAGCCGATTTGGAACTTTTTGGAAAGTCATAAAGTCGATGAAGTCATACAACAAACAATTTACTAGATGGCAGCTGTTTGATGGAGGCAAACTCTCTAAGGTGGGAGATAATAAGCTGCGCCCTTTAAACCTAGAAAAAGAAGCAGAAATGTTAGAAGAGTTTCAGTCCCACGTCACCTCTATGATGTATGACTCAGGCTTCAGAAACATGAAGAAGATTGAAAACATAACTTTTAAGTTCGAGCCAATAGGGGGTGGAGATAATCCTCGCATCCGTTTAAAACAAATCGTGATGAACAAGTTTGGATGCCCAGAGGTTACTTTTGCCGAGGACATAGCGTTAACAAGCTCTAAATTCCTTGGCCTAGTGAGACACGATGAGTTCACGAGAACCACTACTCTCCATTATGTTGGATCGCTGCCAGAAATGCATGCTGATGTTGTCGCAAGAGAGCCACTTCCTTGGTTAGAGTTTCTTTTAAAATACACATACCCCAACCTTCAAGTTTATTACGACGCCGAATCGGACAGCCTATTTAACGATCCATCTGCCCTCTCCTGCTTCGCTGATTCTATATTAACTGGCGACGGCGCAACAGAAGAGTTTATAAACGGCGCGCTCGAAGAGCTATTATCTTCCCCGGACGTATTATTAGAGGAGTTCTCAAAGAACCTTTGCTTAACGCCAGAAGAACTTGATAAACAAAATAAAGACCTTGGCGACAGGCTAGCGAAGGATGTTGGGCGTACATATGATGCGGAAAAAGCTAAGATTACAAAGGGAAACCCATATTTTGATACCGCCTTCGCAAGGATTGAGAAGAAGTTAGGATACAGCAGCACATCCGCACGAAGGCTTGAGGTCGCGCACAACGATATCTTTAATAAACTAGGCTACTGTGGCTGGATTGCCCTGATAATGAAAGCCTTAGAGTGTGTTGGCCAAGGCCTTCCGATTGCGGATTTCAAGAAATCTATGGTAGAAGCAGCCTTGGACGCGATGGACGATGTGGCTTTCCAGAGAATGCTAATCGGATTACCGCCAGACGTACAAGCTCAGTTGGCTGGCGATATAGTGGGTGAACTCAGAGGCCTTCCCGCTCCTTGGGACACTCAGGCCTACCAGATAGGCAACTATCCCGGATCAGCATTCACTAACGAAATGCTCTACACTGAAGATCAGAAGATGGAAAACCCTGACTACGCCGCAGCAAAAGAATTTTATGAAGTACTTGTTTCCAGTCGCGACACAGATGCGGCGAAGATGGGATCCGAAGATACCGACCTAGGTACGCAGTTTAACATAGCTTGGAAGATGAATTATGAATACGGGCCACAAATAGAAGAGGCGAAGACAAACCTCGAAAAAGTCAACGCCGAACATTTCCCCGGCACAGTGGTGGCCGGAATGCCAGATACTTCTGGTGGGTTCCTAGGGATTAATTATGACGGAGAGGACTTTTCTTTCGGCGAACAGTCACAAGGTTCTGGCGGAACCTACGGAACGGCGCTTGGAAACATTCAAAAAGATGTGTTTGACGCATACAAGAATCAGGCACTTAAGTCAATTGGCGTCGACACGCTCCTAAACGAAATGGGTAAACTTCCCGGAGCACCAATCGTAGCCGGCTTCCTAACCTCTCTTCCTTGTAAGCCCACGCCCCTTTGGGCTTTCGATCCTAGGCTTGATAGTTTTATGAATACGATAGAGTTTGACTTCTGTCAGGTTGGTGATGGCAAGATGTTTGACATTACTGCGCCAAAATGGAATACCGGTAAAATAGGCTGGAGCAATATATGGAAAGCGTTTATGGCAGCACTGGAAGAGGCGGTCCAGAACTTGCTGGTTAAGCTAGCGATGCTGGCTGTAAAGGCGCTGCTCAAATGGGTGCTTAATCTTTCTTGTGATTCCCTTGCTCTTCTCGGAGCAGGCATAGGAGATCTTCTCACTGGATCTGATAAATTCAGTGACCTGCTGGCCAGCAACTTATGTCCCGATCAAGATCCAGAAACCGTAAACGAGGCGCTCCTCGACTTGTTCACTACCTTCGGAGGCCTCGATGCGTCCTGTCTTTCCGAAGTGACTGGAGACGAGATGGGAGCATTTATCGACGACCTGTCAATAATGCTCACCCAAGATCAAATTTGTGCCCTGTTAAAAGGCACAGCAGATGCAGAAACACTCAGATTAGCAGCGGAAGTAGCAAGAGCCAGCGCTTCCGAATGTATCGCAGAAGTGTTCTCTTCAGAAGATATGATTGAAAGTCTATTCGCCGCCCTCGGCAAGCTAATGCCTATTGATGAGATCTGTGCCGACAGCGCCGGAGACCTTCCAGCAACCAACTGCCCTCCGGATACTCTAGCCGCAATAGAAGAATTGAAATGTCAACTTTTTTCCGAATCGGGATTGGCCCCGGAAGAATGTAGAGACGAACTCGATAAACTAAAAGATGCAGCACTTGATGCGGCAAAGGAACTCGCCGATCTTATGCAGAGTGGCCCATATGGCGCAATACCGCCGCTTCTTGGCGACGGGTGTACAGAAGGGATTATGTCCGGAAACAACCCCCTAATGGATCAAGTTGTTGGTGCCGTATCTGGAATGGTTCTTACTCCAGTCGAGATGGGAGTCATTACTGATATGTTTGGCCGAGTTACGTGGTGGCCGCAAAAACAGTACGGCGGCTTCTTTAATGCAGTTCTTTCTGATACCAAAGGCCGGCCATGGAAAAGCCATAACTTTATGGTAAGATACTTTGGTGCTCCACTGGCGGAACAACAAGGGTTTCTTGAGTGGAACTCTGACGACGCGATAAAAAATCCAGAAGCAGAGATGTCATGGGCATTCCCATTTGGGTTCCGACCGTTTCCTCTCGACGTATATGGAAACGAAATAGGTGAGCCCGGAAATGTCCTTGACTATGGCGCCGGCGGTTTCCCGCCAACCGTAGCAGCGTGGCTCGCAAAGCAATATAGAGAGCTTGATCCAATATTTAAAACCGTGACCATACCAGCCGGCTATTCATCAAAACAAGAAGCAGCAGATGACATCGCAGAAAAAACCGCTCTTCGCTCCGCAAACATAGAATCTAGGATAAAATATGTGGAAGCATTTATTGTGGCCAACAATCTTGAAAATCCCAACTCACATAAAGATGCGATAACACTTGCCAATATATTGAGAAAGACAGTTCAAGCATCGTTTGGCGATCTGTTCATTCCGGGAATTTTAAGTAAAGACGAAGAGCCATCAGGCTTATCGGCAGAAGAAAAAGTGACTCGACAGGTTCTATTAGGCAAAGGATCTGACGAAGGCCTTTTTAACGTTACCAAAGGAATCAGGTGCTGTAGTGATATGGAGGGCGTTGATATATCTCTAACTTCGGTCGATCTTGGCCTAACTGATGGTGTCGAGATCTATGATGGAGAAGGCACTCATCCGAGCGAATGGTCTCACGGCGCACAAGAGCAGGCCGGAACTAACGGACTAGCTTGGGCAGACTGGGCCATATCTGAGTTCGGTGACACCGTTCCAGTAGAAGTGCCGCGAGCGACAACTTCAGATCTCTACATACCATATGCTGGCTATGCTACGGAAGAAGAGCCGCTTAGGCTCACTGTTGGATACGACTATAACCTATTTGAAGATGGCGAGTCAATCAAGAAAGGCGGAGACTATCGGATAAAAATAACAAAAGAAACCCCGTATGACGAAACACTGGATGAACCCGGAATGCTTTTGGATACTCACAATCTGTTGGTGGAATCTGGAATATTACCAGAAGTACAAATAGTTCTAGACAACTTACCGCTATCTGAAACTGTTAACGATTCGTGGCAAATGGAAACTTTCTATCGCCTAATATCCGAAATAATCATAAGCAACTCCACATCCACCGAGGACGCTAAGGCTGCCACTAACTCATCTACTTTCCGTGCATATTTCGCAGGATCAGGTGGAGAAACAGAGAAAAAATATGATTCTATTTCTTCTGGGTTTATCAAAAGAATAGCAAACAGAATAGCAGTTGGAAAGTCTTATCCAGAACCAAACGTCACTCTCGAAGAGGTTACCGCGGACGATTTCTTGGCACCGCCAGAAACAGAGACACCAGAGGAGGAGCCCAATGTGCTTGACTTTATCGCCCCATCGTTCAAGTTTGGTTATGATCCCGATAAACAGCCAGAGATCATCAGGCTTGATAACGAAACTTACGGCGGACCTCTTGCACAACTATTCCCAGATGTCTTTCCTCCTCCATTTTATGTTCAGCCGCCTGCATACACGGGCTGGATGGACCTTGTAGATGCTTTAATGCCGGCCACAGACGGATGCGAACCGGCCGGATCGTTATTCTTCGATTTGTCCGATCTACAATCACTTCCAAGTCAAGTTGCAAATGACTTAACAGAAGATCCGCGACTAAGTTATGATGCTCTGTGTTCACAAGAAGCGCCGTATGACAAGATCTATCCAAATATGACTATTGGTAGTCTGGAAATGATAATGAGAGCAACGACAAGAATATATCTTTCAAGCACTTTCCTCGAATCTATTCCAGTGGTGTCCCAGTTCGCATTGAACACTGACAACTATGATGAAGGGTTGTTTGAGTATATAGCACAAGAGATGAAGTATGGCCTCAAAGAATCCGGTAGAAAATGGTACGGTAAATCATCCAATGAATATTATTATAGATTCTTGGAGCAAGTGGTCAACGTCACAGCCAGAAAAGTTGTGTCCGGACTGATTGATCCAGAAACTGACTTCACTGAGGAAGAAAAAGAAGCATATGAGATTATAGCGGCTAAAGTTTTATCTTTCTATGAGAACAACGCTGGTGGCTTGGCAGCCCTATCTACTACGGCAATCTCGCAACAAACTATTATAGGACAGATGTTCTCTAATCATGCAGCAGATTCCATCGCCGGCCTCGGCGCCGGAAGCGCCGCTTTTAGCAAAAAAGCAGCAGAAAATGCCAAAGAAGGAGCCTTCGACCTGATGATATACGAAACTAAAGATCAGGCAATGGTTTTCCTCAAAAGAATGATTAGAGAAGAAATGAATGCTATGGGCAAGATATTTAACAAAAGGCTCCTCCAGCCAGTCCAAAACATTGATCACTTGTTCTTGTTATCTACAACTTGGATCCGCGGCGGTCTGAATGGTGACGGCCCAATCGATGTCACTTCTAACCCAACAGATCCAAACAAATACGAAATACCATCCGGAATGCCCGGCACTACAGGCGGAACCATAGAGAAGCTAGCTGCAACAAACGCTGATTTCGCAGCATCACTCGAATCTGCTTTTGCGGACATAGGTGAGTGGCCATTCGTTCTTGAGAAATACATCCGTATTGTGGAAAAAGACACGCCAGTTACGATGGGGAGAGCAGAGAACCTCTATGGGGTCGTCAATATGAATGATTGGGATGCCTTTGTTGCAAACGCTTCCGCCAACAACTCCGGAAACATTTCAGATTTCTGGGGAGAGTATGAGCTAAGCTCCGAGACATCAATCACGAACGAACACTCCCATACTTATGAGATCGACGAAGAAGGATATGGCCGCACAGAGGAGCACCTCTCAGAAACAGGGGAGGCTCACTATCACGAGATCGTAAACTTTGAAATGCAAGAAGCAGGGGAACATGCTCATGAACTAGATATGCCAGCATGGAGATTCGGTCTTCGTATCTGCTATATGCCAGAGAAAGACAAGACGGGAGTATTCGCCAACGCTATAAAAGAAGTCTCAGCATCAACAGTTATGCAAGAGAAGGCATTTAAAGTTCAAAGCCCAGACGGCGAAAGGGTATTGATCCCAATCGCATCAGCGGAACTGAACATTCCAGACCAAGACTTCTCCCTCTTCGATCCAGAGAGTTACGATGTATATTGTTTGATTCAAGATCTTATTGATACGCCAACTTACAAAACTTGGTTCCGTTATGTGTTCCCTTTGCCGAGATTCGTTACAATACTGGCTATTTATAATGCAACTTGTTTTATGGACTCCCTTGGAAATACGGGATTACCGGAAGACGGCGGAGATATGTGGGAGGAAAAAGGTGATAAAATGCCGTACCGAAAAGGCTTTGGCCGATGGGATAAGACCGTAATGTTTGCGAAATCTAAAAAAGAAGCTAGAAAAGCATTCAGATCTATATATCAAACCACACAGCCTGACTATGACAGTGATCGAGAACTCTTTGATAAGCCGGCCACCTCTTTCTTGGAAATGATGCGTCCACTTCTTAACTTTGATGACGGCCTGCATTGGTGGCAGAGAGGAAGAAGAATCAAAAACAAACCAGAAGATCTGTGTTAGGGGAGAATAAGTAAATGGCTGAAGGACTATCAATATCGCTGCCTTTGAGTTTAGATGAAAAGGACGGCCCATATAAAAGCAATGTAACCCTAGACGAGGTTGCACAACAGAACATAAAAATGATTGTTTTGACCAACCCCGGCGAAAGAGTTATGGCGCCAGACTTTGGCGTCGGGATTAGAAGCTATTTATTTGAACAAGAGACTCCTTTTCTGATCAACGACATTCGAACAAGAATTAAAAGCCAAGTTGACAAATACGCCCCTTTCATCAAAATAAGGGAATTAAACATAGACGTTGACTCCGATAATGGATTCCTATCTGTCCAGATTAAATATGCCGTTCCAGCCGGCGGAATAGTTTCAGATTTGACTATTCCTGTTTCTGCTTGACGAACTATTTATTTAACGAGGGAGACCAAACAAGATGTCCGACAAGAAGGTTCCAATAAAATACACTAGTCGGGACTTCTCAACGATCCGAGAAGACCTGATTAACTACGCGAAGAGGTATTACCCAGACACCTATAAAGACTTTACAAAAGCCTCTTTTGGTGCTCTCACTATCGATACCGTTGCTTATGTTGGAGACATCCTCTCTTTCTATCTCGACTACCAAGTAAACGAATCCTTCCTCGACACAGCCACAGAATACGACAACATCTTGCGTCTCGCCAAGCAAAGAGGCTACAAGTTTAATGGATCGGATACAACAACCGGCCATGTCACATTTTATGTAATAGTCCCAGCCAACTCAACCGGACTCGGTGTCGACACACGCTACTTGCCAATCTTGAAGAAAAACTCAGTCGTCTCTTCTACTGGTGGAGCGTCGTTCATCCTTCTTGATGACGTCCGCTTCGACCATCCATCTAACTTTGTCGTAGCCGCGAGAGTAAATGAGACTACCGGTGTCCCAACGCATTACGCCGTCAAGTCATCTGGCAAAGTCATTTCCGGTATCTTCGGGCAAAAAACAGTTACAGTCGGATCTTTTGAGAAGTTCCGCAAAATCACAATCGCAGACTCAAACGTTGTCGAAATCATCAGCGTTATGGACTCCGCGGGCCACGAATACTTTGAGGTAGAATACTTATCTCACGACGTCGTTTACAAGTCCGTTCCAAACAGAGACAGCAACACCAGAGACAACGCACCATCACTCGTCCGTCCTTTCTCTGCTCCCCGCCGATTCACAACCGAGAAGAACAGGTCAGCAATAACCCTCCAGTTCGGCTATGGCTCTGATTCCGAAATCGCCGCACCAACTCTCGCTGACCCATCAAATGTTGTTCTCCAGCGATTCTCAAAAAGTTACATCACGGACTCGGCCTTTGATCCTTCCGATCTCCTCGGCACCGACAAACTTGGTGTAGGCCCGTCAGACACAACGCTTACGATCACTTATCGCTCCAACACAGCCAGCAACTCCAATGCCGCAGCAAACACCGTTACTCGCGTAACGAGAGCGCTTGTTGACTTCATTGACCCAACTGTCGCAGGTACGAG
>Ga0080013_1000663_pt1 | contig 48024 bp, 72 predicted proteins | sample ETNvirenome_6_85_FD_69236 | JGI IMG/M metagenome (GOLD analysis project Ga0080013, IMG submission 69236) | Marine viral communities from the Pacific Ocean - ETNP_6_85 (SPADES assembly) (version 2) | ecosystem: Environmental > Aquatic > Marine > Oceanic | place: Pacific Ocean | collected 2013-06-19
CTTTTACTTTATTCAGAGACTAAAATCTTACTCATTAAGACTTTTTGCCTCCAAAAGTTACTCTGCTTTGCCTTTCCTGATGGATAGGCATGCTTGGATGCTCGTCTTTATGGAGGTCATTTTCAATAGCGTCTGTCTTTTGATTAGTAAGATTCCTGAAATATTCATCTCGGTCCTCTTTCACCTCAATTGGGCAACGCATTAAAGCTAACCCACCAATACCAATAACACCTTTGTACTTGCCGTCAGCGATAGATGGTAAATCCAATCTATCTGGATACTCATCTGCTTTTACAAATTCATATCCGCTTCGTAGTCTGCCAATGACATTTTTTTCATCAGCCATACCACGGTACTCAAGTCTTACCCACCGATGGTGAAAACCCTCTGGTGGTTCTGGTGCTTCTAAATTCGAAGGAGGAACCCATCCTCTTTTTCGAACATCCTTTTCACGGGTTTCTAATTTGCGTGAGGTTTTTTTAATTGTTTCAGTCATATTACGCCTCCTTCACGTGTTTTGCGTATTCTTCTAGTGGCACATTAAGTCTTTTAGCTATTGCAACTTGTGAAGGTGTGAGCTTCACGACTCGGCGTCCAGATTTTGTTTTTCGTACGGCCGACGCTACAGTCTGAACGGGCTGTTTCGTTTCGGTTTTCTTCTCCTCTTCAGCTTGTTTAAACTTATGAGGAAACTCGCTTCTTATATAAGAATTAATCTCAGTATAATACTCATCGCTCGTTGGGTCAAACCCTTCTTGCAATAATTCGTCATGATAAGACATCGCAGTGGCAGTCATAGCTTTATCTGTTCCAAACCATGTATTCTTTGCCGCCCAATCTTCTGCTTTATAATCTACAGGTTGATAAGGTTGCTCTTGTTGAAGCATTTGAGCTTGCTGTTGTTGAAAAGCTTTTTGAGCTTCTTCATCTCTTTTTTGATTAGCTTTTAAATTACCTAAACGTACAGCGTCTGCTTTTGCTTGCGCTAATTGTTCTTGCGCAGCTACTTGTCCTTCCGTGTCATTATCCTCTATGGCTTTTTTAAGTTTTGATTTAGCAGCTTCTACCGAGGATGTAACTCTACCCTCAAACTCAGATACATAACCTTTACCTACATTACTATATTTCTTTTTAAGTTCTTCGTTTTCTTTTTGTGTGGTTTCATAAAGTCTTTCCATCTCCCGCATTCTTCCTACGAGATTGTTAATTCTTTTCTTTACACCTTTACTGTAGTTATCAAGATCACCTGTTTCATAAGGATCAGTGGGAACTTCTTTTTCTTCCTTAACCTTTTCTGGTTCTTCTTTTTGTTCTACAACTTCTTCTTCTTGTTGAACTTCAATTTCTTTTTGAGGTTCTTCTTTAACCTCAACTTGTTCTTTTTCGTCATTAAGTTCCACTTCAACGGGATCACCTGATGTGTCTATTGGAACCATTTTCTCATTAGCATCTTGCATAGAGTTCTCCATGTTTATAAAATATTAGCTGGCAATATATCTCTCGGATCATCAACAACTGCCAGGACTTCATCGTCGTTAATAATTCTTAATTCGCCCCCATCTATTTTAATTCTAGATCCCGCATATCTAGTAATTAAAACCCAATCATCCTTCTTGCACCAAGGGCCATCAGGATATCTCTCTTTATCTTTATAGGCACTAGAACCTATCTTTAAAACTTTACATATATTTGTTGTTATTTGTGACTCACTAATTGTTTCATCTGTAAGATGAATACCACCTTTTGTTTTACCTTCTAATCTAAGTGGAAAAAGAACAATTCTAAAGCCTGTTGGTTCAGGGATCTTTTCTAATTCTTGTTTCTTTTGTTCAGCTTGTTTGCCATCCCAAACATGCTTTGGGACTATTAGTTTTGGTTTAGTCATCGTCTAGCTCCTGTTTTTTTAGCAGGTCCGTGAGTTCCTGTACTTCTTGTTGTAAGGCATGTAACTTACCCGTTAAATACCTATATTCGTTCCAATCTGAAACGCCTTGCAATATAGCTTGTTCTACTGCTGTTTGTCTATTTAATAATTGATTTTTGTAATAAGTAAAAAAATTTTCTATGCGCATGATTTCATTTGATCCGATAATTTTTTACAGCGATTTGGAGTTTGACGATTCCATTTTGAGTCGAGCATCTCCAAACTTGCCATATTAAAATCTCGGTTCTGCAGGGCCTTCCACATATTACGGAACTTGGAAACCCCTGACTTTCCAAGCTGAAAGCACATTTCTGTGATAGTATGTTGAGCAGTGGTAGGCAAATCTCTTACATTATTTTCTTCCATAAGCTGTCTTGCCAAACCCAATGCTTTTCTTAAATCGTTATCAAATACTTCTTGTAGTTCTTCTTTGGTATATGTTTTACCATCTTCAAAATTATCTTCATGCACTACTTTATGGCCCCAGCCTATTGTACGAAATCCTTCGGTATCCATGTATACGTGATCTCTGAAGCCTTCTGATAATTTTACTGAATCAGCTAATTCGTCGTATGTCACTTAGCAATTCCTTTTGCCTTCTCGAAACTTCTCATCCCGGCAACTCCGAGCATTGAGGTGACTATGGCCAGAAGAGGCCCAGTTTCTATAGCAGGTGGTACAATATCCATACCTGAAAATTTTGCATACCATTCAATACATGGGGATAAAATAAAAGCAAAAAATAAGGCAAGGGCTCCGCACCAACCTATAGCTGGTCGCCAGCCAGCAACGAATACGCTGCGATGGCTGGCTTCCTTTGCATTAACATCTAATTGTTTTTCTGCAAGCTTTTGTTGTAAGCGTTGCATTAGAATTTTTTTATCTAATTTTTCTTCCTCTGATGTATGAAGTTCATCGACAACTTTTGAAATAGTAGCTAAAGCTCCACCTTTTCCACCACCAAGTAAGCCACCGATTAAATTAAGCACTATGCTGCTCCACCTGTCATCCAGCTAATAATCCAAATAACAATGATCGCTACAATAGCGGCCTTAATCCAGTCTTTCATTTTCCACTCTGACCACTCTTTAATGTGTGACCATAGATCTTTTAGTAAGTTCATAGAACCTCCTTTGTTAAAGTAGCGAAGTATACTATTTTACGCCTTTGAATGCTACTTTTTTAATTTGCATATTACTTGTTTGTCCTTTTGGTCCAGCTCCTTTATTTTGTTTCACAACAAAAGGAGAGATACTTACTTCAGCAGTTGAAGCAGTAGCTCTGTTTGGAAATGGATTTTTTTGAGGAACTTCAGTCATTTTTGCATTTTTAAATTTCATTAATAACCTCTCTTTGCTGCACCGAAGCCACGTTTTGCAGCACGGATAATTTTTTTCTTATTCACTGATCCACCTTTTTTAAAAACTCCTTTGCCTTTTAAAATATCTGCTTGTGTAACTTTACCATCACCAGTTAAATCTGGAAAGCCACCATCTTTCATTTTAATAACACCACCATCTTTTTTACCCATAGGTTTAGCTTTGTTCTTAGCTCTTGCTCTTCTTTGCTTTTCAGCTTTCAGAATAGCTTCATCTTTATCAGATCTTTTTTTTGGTTTCTTTTTTATTGTAACTTTAATTGGGTTTTCTTGTTCAAATTCTATTTTTGCTGTTCTTGCTGCACTCTCATCTATGTCTTTAAGAGTTGTATTTTTCATTGCTTTTTTTACAGCTTCACGATCGGAAGTATCTAATAATTTGTCAGACATAATTAATGTATAGTCGGTTTTATAAGATTTATCAAGTCTCTTACGTTATGATGTAAAATATTATTATGTTCATCTTCCGTAAGATTATTGTGATATAACATTTTAGCAACAGCCATCATTGCACCTGCCATTAAAATTTGATCATTTTGTGATTTAGTAGATTGATCAACAATTGTCATTAGTCCACTAAAATAATCTTCTAGTATTTGTGTTGGAGTATCCATAACTAATAGTTAAGGTTATTCACTTAACTTTGCAAGTGATATTCCTTCTCTAATTGTTGCATGTTTATCTGCATCATCTATCTTTTCTTGATTTTGTTGTGTTTGAATAGCTAGTTTTTGTTCTTCAAGAGCTTGTTTCTCACCATCTTTTTGCGCACGAAGTTCTAATTCTTCTGCACGTAACCCTAATTCTTGTTCTTTTAGTGTAACAAGTGGATCTTTCGTCATACCTTCCAAGTATTCTTGCTCTTCTGCTACCATTTCATTGGTTAACTCTGCAATTCTTACAGCAATTTCTTTTTCATTCTGCTGTTGGAACTGTTGCATTAGTTGTGGTGGTAGTTGACCACCAAATTGTGCAGCTTGTTGCTGGAATATTGGTCCGTTTTTAGCTTCAATCTCTTGTCTTGCTACAAAACTTATGTGTTGAGAGATGTGAGATTGCAGTAATGCCATGATATTTGGTGTATTTTTCACTAAATACGACGAAATAAAGGCACGATGTGCATCAATGTGGGCTATATGGTCTTGCTCTGGAAAAGCTTGTAGTGGTTTTTGCATTAAAACCTGTGAATTCTCCATTGCTGGGTCCATTGGCTGTGGTTGTGGGGGTGGAGGTAGTATTTGATCAATTTGTTGCACACCCATTGCTTGATACATACGTCTATATGCTTCATATTGGTTATGAATCTGTGGATTTGACTGTGCTAATTGTAATTGTGTTTGTGCCAACGTAATACGTTGCGACATAGAAAAGATTGTTGGGTCTGAAACAGGTATAATGTCTACCCTTTCATCAAAATCAGTTTGTTTAATTTGTCGGTTGCCTCCAGCTACCATGTATGGATATTCTGGTGGTAAGAATTCAGCCATTATTCTCGCTAAAATTCTAAATTCTTTTTTCTGTGCGTAGTGTAATCTTTTATGAATTGCACTCATGACCTTAGAACCTTGTTCTAATAGTGCCATTGTAGTACCAACTGGATTTGCTTGTGAGCCTTCTCCTATTTTTCCATCAGCTACTGCAGCAAATTTCTTACCAGCGTCAACAACAAAACCTAATAAGGCGAATAATGTTTGATCTGGTCCCTTATAAGGAAGAGGTAGTAATCCGTTTCGTAAATCTCCTGACGGTGCATCAACATCTCTAAATTCTCCAGGTTGAATTGGGTTGTCATCATCTCTAATTCTAAGACCTCTTGCTTTAAAACCTGCGGGTAAATTCGATAGTGTACCAGCGTCAATGAGTTGACGGAGGGCGGACGTGGCCGTCCTGCTAAGTCCACCAAGCATATGGATAAGACCAAAGCCATAGAAACCAAGACCCGGTAAAAATTTATAGTGAACAAAATATTCAATTTTGCTTTTATTTGGATCACCTTCTTTGAAGTTACGATAGATAGCCAAAACTTTTCCTGACCCTTCTTCAATTGTAACAACATAAGGAATCTTTATACCTGTAGGTTCTCCTGATTCCTCGTCTCTATCTTCGAAACCTTCTATGTCTAAATCACAATGTACTTCTAATAAAGTGTATGTGTCTGTGTTGTTTGGTTTTCTTTCACCTTGAATGTCATTATATTTTTCTTGAACAGAAGTTTCTTCTTCATAAGGATCTTCTAATTCTATGTCTCTGTAAAGACCTGCGTATTGAGCTTTACGAATATCGTTCTTTGACATTTTTACAACATGTGTAACTCTCTCTGTTGTATCTAAATCAGTAGATAAATATGGTACGACTAAATCTTCTGCAGGAACAAACTTTGCTACTGGTCTTGCCAAGTCAGCATCATAATATACTTTTTTAAAACTTGAACCTGCTAGTGGTAAATAAAATAACATTTGATCCATGTCAGGATCGTAGTCTTCCATTTGATCCGTGATCATATAATTCATATAATCTTTAACTCGTTGTGATTGTGCTTCTACTTCACCATTGACATCACCAACGATATTACATTTTACAGGACCACCTGCTGGTAATAATTCTTTATAAGCTTGTGCTTGAAATTGTGTAACACTCTCAGCCAGTAGTGGGTGTGTAACTCCACTTGCACCTTGAAATGGCTGTGAGCGTTCATTGTATTTAAACCCTAAGAGGTCTAAACCTTTTGTGTACGAGTCTATCCAATCCGAACGTGACTCTTTATCATCTTCATATTGTTGTCTTAACTCACTTGATAGATTGTTGAGCTCGTTATCATCTATAGATTCTGCTAAGTTCGATGAAAAGTCAACAGCAATTTCTTCTTCAACGTTTCCAACGATTGCACCACCATCTTCTGTAGGCGTGATTTCTGCGCCAATATCCTCGACTAATGAAACATCTGTTGGTGATTCTTCTATTATAGCTTCACCTGCAACAATTGGTTTTTCTACTGCCATTACTTAATTACCTTACCATATCCTCTAGTGGCTGCTCCTCCAGAAGCAAACTTTTTAATAGCTCCACCATGTTTTCTCTCTTCTTTTGGTACCACGTCTTTTGGATCTAGGTTCATTAATTTAATTTCTTTGACTGTCATTCCTTTGTCAATCAAACCTTTATACATTCTAATTTGGGAACTTGTTAAATTATCTGATAGTGTTTGGCCTTTGTATTTCATATCTTCCTCACGTAATTAAAGTTTTCTTTTGTTTTTTTTGCAACATAGCAGAAAATCCTTTAGGTTGCACGAATTTATAATATTTAGCCTTTGGATTTTTAAAAGACGCATCTTCTCTATCTTTCTTGGTCTTCTTCTTTTTAGGTTCTTTGACCGTGAATCCTTTTTTGAAACTCATTAGTAATATTCCCTCTGCGAAGGTAGTTGCTGTAACATCGGTGGATCCTCATAATCTTCTGGATGCACGGCTAATCCGACTTGACGATAACGCATTAACGCTTGTGTCATGCTATCAACCAAATCGTCATGATCACCATAAGGGAAAGCGGCGCATTCTTCAATCAATTCTTCTGCCCATTTCTCTTTTGGTGCCCATACTTGTCCTGCTTCAAATAAAGGTGAAACAGAGTTAACACGTACATGCTTATCATTTCCTTTGCTCGGTGTAAAGTTGACGACAGGAATTCCTACACGGCGCAGCTCATGCGTGAGCGGTGTACCACTAGCCTTCTGCTCGATGATAATTGTCTCTGGCTCCCAGTAATTATATTCTTCCATGGCAATACGTTTTAAATCTGGGAAGTCCCACCTCCCTTTTTTCATATCTAATAGAATTACATTGGGTGTTATATCATTATATAAAAATACACCCCACGTTGTAATCGCTGAATAATCTGCTGTTTCTTTTTTACTGAAGGCTGTGTCATAACTTTGTATGATGTGGTTGATTTTAGGGAGCTCCCTCTTTTCCCAAATCTTCCACCACTCTCTTTTGATAATGGAACCTTCTTCTGAAGTAGGATTCTGTTGCCACTGTGCATTCCATTTAGCCACGGACAATGAAGCTTTAACCGACTCTAACTCTTCCAACTTCCAATATTGTGGCCAAATAGGTTTATCCTCCAAGATTGCAGGAAACTCAACCACGTCCCACTGATCTGCTTTCACATCACCTTGGGTCTTCATCAATTGACCAGTCAAATCTTTTGTCGACCAACGAGTCATAACAATAACAATCTTACCACCTGGTTGAAGACGCTGTCTTGGTCCAGAGGTGTACCACTCGTAAGCTGACTCCATCGCCGTTTCTGATAATGCGTCTTGCTCGGAATGTGGATCATCAATAATTAATAAATCCGCACCCCTACCTGTGATGGCTCCACCAACACCTGCAGCGAAATACTCTCCCCCCTTATTCGTCTCCCATCTTCCTGCAGCTTTTGAATCTTGCGATAATTTTATTTCATCAAAGATATCTTGAAAGGCATTCTCTTCCATTAAGTTACGAACCTTACGACCGAAACGATAGGATAATTCTGCTGTGTGTGTGGTTTGAATAATCTTGAGCCTTGGATCACGGCCCATCATCCATGCAGGGAATAAAAAAGATGCAAATTCTGATTTGGTATGTCTGGGTGGCATATTAACAATTAATCGTTTTATACGCCCCTCGGCCAATGCTTGAAACTTTTCTGCAATTTTTATGTGATGGGGCCCCTCTACAAATTCTGGCCAAACTTGTTTTACAAATTTTAAAAAATTTTGTTGCGCTAAACTTTTTAATTGAAATGTTTTCTGTCTTAATAATAATTTTTTCTTCAGAGTTTCTAACTCTGTAGGATTCATATTATCATAATTAACAATGCGCTTGAACTGTTCTACTTCTGCCATCAAAAGTTTATACCATATAGTTCGTATGTACAAAAGTTTATATATATAACAACTATATTGTACTACGTTCTTATTTAGGGGTTCCCCCCTTTTCGAAAAGGCAAAAGGGCAAATTGCAAGAATTGGGACCCCTCACCATGAACCGAACTTGATAAACCAGGATGCGCCCCACCTGAAAGTTATCCACAGGTTATCCACAACCAGGAAAATAGTACGTAAATTTACGTAAAATAATTAATTATTTTCTTGATATGGGAAAATATATAACTATATATAATATTATGTTAAACATTAAAGGAAAGCGAGTTAATATGTTTGATAAGAATGTAATGAAAAAAGCAATTCAAAATAGTTTTTTTTCTGTTGAGTTTGTGAAAGCAAATAAAGAAAAAAGAAAAATGACTTGTAAACTACCCACTAATGAAAAGTTTTTTAGTGGTGGGGAATTGCTAGGCAATCGTGAGCATTTACTAGAGGTAATCGATGTAAATGTTTTGAAGAAGAATAAAGACAATCCAAGAAAAGCTTGGAGGTCTATTAACCTAACGACTTTAACAAGTCTTAAAATAGGGGGTGTTGAATGGGTAAAATGAAAAACCTAGCTCTTGATTTACAAGAGCAAATAGAAAACGAATGGTATGAAGAGCAAAGAGCTTTATTACTTAGTCAAGGTCACACATCTGAAGAGGTAGACGAAATCATTGAAGAGATGATTAACGAATATCAACAAGAGGTTGCTCTTGATAATGCTGACATCATGGTAGAGCCTTATGACAACTAAAGGTCAAGAGGCTCTTGATAGAGCAATCAACGAAGAGGTGGGGCGTGACCCCACCTTTTTAGAGAAGTGTGAATATCATGCTGAACTAATGCAACAACTTTTTTATAGTAAAGGTTGGACCTTTACTAACTGTAATGGTGATGATGATAAGTATAAACCCGAAGTAAAGGCTATCTTCAAAGAAGTAGGTAGACGCATGGAAGAGAAATTTCCAGGATATTTAAAAGGAGTTGAATATGAGAATTAAACTAGAAAAAGATAAGGCGCCTTTTAAGGCGCCTATTCAAATTTATACTGAAGGCGCTGTCGTTAACAATCGTTTTGGTGGTGATAGCATCCAGCTCAATGCCTTAGAACTTTCAATTTATGATACGATCATGGGTTGTGAGCTGGCTAACAATTACGAAGAGATGCGAAGGGGTTTAGATTGGTTTATGAAATTTAATCCTAAAGCTTACATGGTACTATTAGATTAATCTAATTGGTAAGGATCTACGATTATCCAGCGGGGAATTAACCCCGCTGGAATTTACAAGGAAGCAGCTTATGCGTTTTAATGTAACAAAACCAATTGAAAGTTTAGAAGATGTTAAGAAATTTAACAAACATTGTTTTAATCGTTGGGGTGGTGGTTTTCATCCGGATGACTTTGAAACCTACTCCGAGCTGGAGAAGGACCATCATAAAAGAAAAATTAAATTAAAGTTTTTCTATATGAGAAGATACAAGGATTGCGAAGAGCTGGACTCCAGCTTTTTTTGGGATGACTTATTAAACTTAAGTAGACTTGATTTTTTTAAGAGAGTAGGTAAAGAGAATTATTTTTAAAGGAGATGAATATGGAAAGTAATTTATACAGAATGATCCAGCTTTTAGAACTTCAGCTAGTTAAAACTGACCTAGCTGATGCCTGGTTAAGAAGGATTTGGCAAGATAAGATTAATGAATTAATGCTCAAGGTCACAAGGCTGCCGAGATAAGCCAATTAAAAAAGGGGGCATTGCGCCCCCTTCTTATTTTATGATCTTAATTTTTCTAATAGTTTACTAACAGCCTTCTCATTCTTACCACCTACATTCCATTCGTAAATGTCATTGAGTTCTGAACCTTCATCACCTAAATAGTTTTTACCATTCTTCCAATTGTAAAGAGTGGCTACTGTACCATCAGCAAATTCAAAAGCCCATTCAACATCTGTTTTATAATTGTCACATAAATCTGGGTTAGGTGGACCGAATGCCTTTAACAGCTGTTCATAACTAGCTTTGATATAACCTTGTAAGCTAGTGCCATATATATTTTCAGTTGCTTCCATTTTATTTTCCCTTTCGGTTAATTAATACTTGATTATTATCCCATATAGTTTTATATGTCAATGGAGTTTATGAGGTTGTACTTTTCAAAGCCGATAAGTTGTTTTATCTATGCTCAAAACAACCTCAAACATAAGGAGTGATTATGCCTAATTGGACTAGTAATAATGTTTTATTTGTTGGTAAAGAAAATCAACTTAAAAAACTACAGACTATGTTAAAATCAGATGATAATGAATTTGATTTTAATAATGTGATTCCAATGCCGAATGAATTATCTGATACAGTAAGTGGATCAGAGAATGCAAAACCAGAGTGGCAAAAAGAACAATCAAAAAAATTAAAAGCAAAGTATGGTGCTGATAATTGGTATGATTGGAGTATTAATAATTGGGGCACAAAGTGGAATGCTTGTGATACTGAAGTTGAATATGAAGGTGGCTATTTAAGTTATCGTTTTAACACGGCTTGGGACGCACCGAGATATATTGCTGAAGCATTACTAAGAATGCAAAAAACAATTCTTCAAGATATTAATATTGAATGGAATTGTGTTCATGAGGACGGCGATGAAGAAGAAACTTTAATAGATATAGAGGCTGAGTATGACATCCAAACCTCTTGATAAAATGACAGACAAAGAGTTAGTTAATGAATGGACTAGGAGGGCGAAAGCCTTCCTAGTTGGTAAAAAAATAGTTGATGTTTACTATCATACTGAAAAAGAAAATGAGGAGTTATTCTATGATGATTATGGAAGCAATGTGAGAATTGTTTTTGATGATGGTCATTGGATCACAGCCTCAAGAGATGATGAAGGAAACGGAAGTGGAGTTATCTTTACTACTGATGATAAGCACGGAGTTTCCATCATTCCAACAATAAGTTACTCCTCTATATAGAGGAGCACTCCCGAAGCTACCTGGTTTACATTCCCAGGTAGCTGACAGCTAGCAGCTCAGCCAATTAAAATTTATTAATGCTCAAGGTCTCAAGGACCAGGGCACAAGCAGCTTCTAAGCAGCTCAGCCGCCTCAAGGCTCAAGAATTTTTTTTTAATTATTTAGTTGACATTACTCCCATGATATCTTATACAATAGATAGGGTCAAATAACGTTAGCTGCATGTCCGACTGAATAAGCCGAATTGCAGGGGTAGATATACCACCGAGTTTTGGCCCTAACATAGGAGTGAATATGAATATAAAAGAAGCGAAGGCAATTGTTGGAGGTTTAAGTAATCCAAGTAAGATGCCTGGTTATGGCTACGGCTTAAGCGCATTCGATTGTGCGGTAGGCTCGAAGCTTAGATTAATAAAGAATAGTACTTGCTCAATGTGTTACGCTTTAAAAGGGCGGTATACATTTCCAGGAGTCAAGAACGCTCACGCCAACAGACTTGAAGCGATCACTAAATCAAATTGGGTTGAGGCCATGGTACTATTGATTAATAATTATGGAAAGAAAATACCTTATTTCAGGTGGCATGATTCCGGGGACTTACAGTCGGTGGATCACCTGAAAAAAATTGTAGCTGTTGCAATGCGCACGCCGTCAGTCAAACATTGGCTGCCGACACGTGAAGCGGGGATCTTGAAAACCTTTTACAAAGAGGGCGGTTCACTCCCGGGAAACCTGGCAATCAGAGTTTCAGCTACGATGATTGACGGCAAGCCCCACTCTAACGTGGGGTTGACGTCTACTGTAAGCAAGAATGAGAAGCCAATAGGATATAGCTGCCCGGCTGGAAAACAGGATAATGAATGTAAGTCTTGCCGCGCTTGTTGGAATATCAATATACAAAATGTAAGTTATGCAGCTCATTAGCTGCATGATTTATTTGAGGAGCTGGTCCTGGGACAAAAGTTTAATAACGCCAGCTCTTCAAGTAAGTCTTCCACGTGAAAAAAAAAATGTAATAAGGCTCAAGGCACATGGTTCAGGAACCAGGTCTCAAGGTCACAAGGCTCAAGGATTAGGGCGCAGGGTTCAAGGCGCAAGCCTTCTTTTGCTAGGCTCAAGGCTCTAGCTCCAGAATATATGGACATCCCTCCCCCTCCGAGGGGGGTAGCCATGATAAACGAAGTTCCGCCCTTCGTATTATGGCTCATATGCCATGATATTTGTCCACTAGACAACCCTATTTGATTACCCTTAGTAACCTTAAGCTCAATCCAAAACTGTCCTCTATTTTTATCTGTGATCTTATAAACAGCAAGGATATCAGGCAATCCTAGAGGAGTAACAGCCTCAATTCTTGTCAAGGTTATTTTTGTAAACTTATCCTTGATCCTTTTCCAAAATCTGCTCTCTGGTTTTGTCGTCATCTATCTCTTCAAAGCTCCCTTCAACAGACAATCTCTTGTCCATATCACTCAATAGTTTATCAACTTCTTCTCGATTCAATTGGTCAATACTACCATGCATAATCTCTTTGCGATCAATATATAAACCTGCCACTTGACCTCTAGACTTCTCGGCCGTAACGGCAGCATTCCAATTGCCCTTCTCTTCAGCACCTACACTCAATTGATGTAATCGTTTCAAATGTTTATGAAGATTAACTTCATATTTCTTTTCATCTTGATTGCGAAGTTCTCTTATGTATTCCATACAACCTGGATGTTTCCTCAACTCTGAGGCTTCTTGCTTTGCCCTATTCTCTGAGTATCCAGCTTCTATTGCACATTGAGTAGCTGTTTTTGTGTCACCTTCTTGAACAAATAATAAGCAAAACTTGATCTGTTTTGGTGTTAATTTGTCTCTAATTTCATCTATATTCATACCCCCTTATAACACATTTTTCGCAGAAAACAAAGATTCTACCGCTACACCACTTTTCCAGAAGTAGCGGTCATGTAGCGGTTAAAAACAATCTAAGTTATTGATAAGTATATATTAATTACCTACCGCTACACCGCTACACCGCTACACCACTATTTACTATTGTTAATTATAATTTTGAAATAAAAATAAACTATACAGTAGCATTGCATAACCAATTAAAAGATGTATAGATAGTGTCTTATTCACTCCCTTTCCCCCTCAACGGTGTTTTCATTCTTCATCGGAGGGGGTTTTTTTATTTGACATTGATATTTATATGGGATAATTAGTATATAATTTAACCAAAAAGGAGAGAATATATGGCTAAATCAAACGAAGAAATGTTAAAAGATATGCATAAAGCTATGGATAAAGTTGAAAGTAGCAAATGTTTATATCGTTACTTTGATAAAGAATTTGTTAATAAGTTCTATGATATCAAAGATGAGATTGCATTCTTAATTAATGATGACTATTGGAATGACGCTGATGAACCTAAAACTTTGGAGGTTGCGTAATGGGACAGTATCATAAGTTAATTAACATAACTAAAAAAGAATATATCGTGGGCCATGATATAGGAATCAATTTAAAACATTACGAGCAAATAGGATTTGAAGGTTCGATGGCTGATGTCCTTTATTGTTTGATGATCGCTCAAGGTAATGATTATCGAGGAGGTGGTGATGTATCTGGTCACAAATATATTGGTCGGTGGACCGGGGACGATGTAGCGATAGTTGGGGATTACTATGATGACAAGTTAGGTGATAACCATAAATACTATAATCTTTATGATGAAGTGGAGGCCGATAAAGATTATAAAAATATATCACCTTCCATTAGATCGATGTTAAGAGTCATCTATCCAAAGCTTACAATTAAAAAGCAAATCCTTAAAGGTCCTGATCGTGATCTTGTTATGTGGAATAGAGAATGGAAGGAGGATGCAGCATGAAAACAATCGTGGTAAAAATTAATGGTAAATGGGAGCTTGTTAAAATACAAGAGGGAAGAGTATTTACAGGCGAAGACCATAACATGAAAGCTATTAAATACTTTGATAAAAAGGTAAAAGAGAATAATGATAACTAATATTTTGCTAGGACTAATACTTTTAGTCCTAGTTTTTATAGCACTAATGATTTTTATAGCAGGGGAGAGATACTTTGGATCTAAAAAATGATAAATATTTCGGTACATTACTACCACAGCACGACAAGACACCTAAACTTATAGTCTTATCGCTTGGAGCTGGGGTTCAATCATCAACCATGGCACTCATGGCAGCAGAAGGACACATCCAACCTATGCCTGACTGTGCAATTTTTGCCGACACAGGATATGAACCTCCTGGAGTCTATGAGTATTTGGATTGGTTAGAAAAACAATTACCTTTCCCTGTATACCGAGTGATGAAGGGAAACATCCGTGATGATATGGTCAGTTCCGTGGACAATGGGACGAGATTCCCAACAGCTCCGTTCTTTACAGTCAATGCAGAGACAGGGAAGAAGGGAATGTTAATGCGTCAATGCACAAATGACTACAAGATTCAACCAATTAGAAAGAAGATCCGTGAGCTATTAGGCGTGGGGTATTATAAACACGTCAAGAAAAATGTATGGGTGGAGCAATGGATAGGGATCTCAACTGATGAGATCGCAAGAATGAAACCTGCAAGAGACAAGTACATCATCAATCGTTGGCCTTTACTAGAATTAAATATCAACAGAAGACAATGCCAAGATTGGTTCGAGAAGCGTGGGCATAGAAAACCGACAAAGTCAGCGTGTATCTGCTGCCCTTTTCATGATGATGCACATTGGCAAGACATGAAGGACAATCGCCCGGAAGAATTTGCGGATGCTGTCGAGTTCGATAAGAAGATTAGGAACGGATCACGAAATGTAAAAGACGCTTTATTCTTGCACCGATCAGCGCAACCACTCGACCAGGTAAAGTTTAAACCAAAAAAAGAACAATACGATATGTTTGATAATGTCTGTGAAGGTATGTGTGGCGTATAGAACAATCCCTTTATCACTTAAAGCTGCGAACGACTTCGTTACATCACATCATAGACACAATAAGAAAACGGCCGGGCATAAGTTCAGCTTAGGAGTTCTCAAGGAAAATGAATTGGTAGGTGTAGCGATTTGTGGCAGACCAGTGGCAAGAGCCTTGGATAATGGAGCGACACTAGAAATCCTACGAGTATGTATCAAAGATCCAGCTCCACGCAATGCGTGTTCGTATCTCTATGCAAGATGTGAAAAAGTATGGAGAGCCATGGGTGGTGAAAAGATAATCACCTATACCTTGGAGACTGAACCTGGTAGCAGCTTGAAGGCTGTCAACTGGAAGGTGATGGGGCAAACAAAAAAGAGATCACCAAAAAATAGATGGAATACCAGGAGAGCAGATCACAGTGGATACAAAGAGAAAAGAGAAGAACAAGTCGCTGATTCTTTTACCAAGAATCGTTGGGAGAAACTTCTAATCGAAGAACCACTTCGGATCTTCAACGATAGGTCTGAGAATCTTGCGTAAAGATTCCTTACCATCCTCACAAATAGTCAACCACTCTTCAACTGTATAGCTGCGATTGTGCTTTGGATTCCAGAATTCTACAGATAAATTGTTACATTTAAAGCAACGTCTGATAGATTTTACAGGACTATCAGGTAAACGTAATGGCATAATACCGCCTTTGTTGGCGGCATTGTATCAAAAAGGTGGCTCGCCGTCAAATATTACTATGGGATTACTCTTTCGAAATCTTGTAGTTTTTGAAACATTCCGGGTCAAGCGGTGGTCCGTAGTAGACAGTGAGGGAATCTTCAGCGCCCTCTGTCCAGGTTTGGTGGTAGTAGTTATCTTCATTGAGTTCCCCTTGTGAGTCACAAACCTTACACTGCTCAACTGATTCAGTCGCTTCCCAATTAAATTTGACATATCCATTTCCTTTGCAGTTGTAACATATCATCACCAAGACCTTTGATGTGTATCATAATACTTTGTAATTTTTTCATATGATGCTTTTCTTCTTTTTGGTTTTACATCTTTAACAGGTTGATGACCTTTCTTTAATCTACGTCTATAAACAGCTCCTAGTACAGAGTTCTTACTACGGCCAAAGATAGTGCCAATCTGTGAGTAAGAATATTTTTCTTTTAACTTTTCAATTAGATCTAATTCTTTATCTGTATATTTTTTTTCAATTCCACTTCTCATGTATACCTCCTTATTATAATTTTATACAAGCGCTCCCATCTCAAACGAGTAGCAACCTCTTTACCATTGCGTGGTTCTCTGGTTGCTACCTTGGAAACTTTTTCGTATTCCTTCATGAGCCTAGTTCTAAGAGTATTCTTCTTAACCACGATTCCTCCTTCGTAATTTCATAATAATACCAAGTGCAGTATTGTTTATCTCCCAAGCAATCTCTCATATAACTTTGATAAGGAGAGAAATAGATCACCATTGCCGTGCTAATGACAATCGCAATAGCAATCCATTTCATTATGCTGCACTCTTTAGTTCTTTTTTAACTGTTGGTTTTTGCTTTTGCCATTCTTGATCTACTAACATTGAGATCACCGCTCCGATTGAGCGATGTGAATGACTAGCAATTATCTTTGCTTTGTTGTACGTTTCCATTTTCGTAGCAACTGATTTATATTTAGTTGTGTCCATTAGGACTCCTTTCTTTTTTTAATGGGTTCGATAACCCAGTTCTTAACGTCTTCCCCCATCACCTCACTTGCAATGTCAATCTTACTACGAAGACTACGTACAATCTTTTCATCAACTGTACCTTCAGCTATCATATCAACGTAAGTAACTTTATTTACTTGGCCAATACGATGCGCTCTATCTTCCGATTGCATTCTCTTCTCTAAATCATATGAGTTAGAATAATAAACAACAGTATGAGCTGCAGTCAGTGTTAGACCGTAACCACCTGTTGAAGGATTACCAACAAAATATTTTAGTGAAGAATTCTTATCTTGAAATTTTTCAACAATGTCCTGGCGATCTCTATCTTTTGTATCACCATAGTATGTAGCAACAGAATCTGATCCAAACTTTTCAGATAATGTTTGTTGAATTTTTTTAATATCAAATCTATAGTTCGCCCAAATAATTACTTTACCATCCACTTCTTCAAGGATGTTAAGTAATTCATTCATGCGATTACTTTTTATTTCTTTTGTATCACCATCATCAAACGTTACATGACCACAAGTTATTTGATGTAAACGTATAAGTGCTGCCAAGGTACTAAGACTTGTCATTGTCTTACCATCCATCTCTGTAATATTAAAACGTCTCATCTCTTCGTAAGCTTTCACTTGCTCTGATGTAAGTGATATAGTTCTTGTTGTATAAATTTTTTCTGGTAGATCCAAACAGTCCTCCTTTAATACCCGGTAAGAGTATTGATCTATGATTGTATTTAATTCTGGTAGTCGTTGAAATCCTACGACTAGGTTCGTGGACCGTGTTCCAAAATTCCTGCGTACCATAACAGCGTACCTAGATTTAAATGCCCAATAGTTTTGCCTGGTAATATTAGGACTTAAAAATTCTAACTGCGCATACACATCCAATGGATTTTTTGTAACAGGAGAACCTGTCATGATGCGTCTTACCTTGGCTAACTTACTGATTTTTATAGCGTTTTTAGTGCGTGAAGCTGTTGGTGTTTTGATAGTCGTTGATTCATCGATCGCTAACAATGTGCGATTTTTGTGTAAGAACTGTGTCACATATTTTATCCCAACACTTCCACTCAATGCTTCAATGTTCATTAATAAAATTCTTAACTTACCGTTGGGATAAATTATATCTTTTAATTTTTTCTTATCATCTTTTGTCATTTCACTCGGAGCTCTCCATGCAGCTACAGTATGAGGTATCTCATCTGGTAAATGTATTGGTATTTCTCCTCGTTCCCAGTTACGATACACACCTTTAGGTGCAATGATTAAAGCCGTATCAATCTTACCTTGTAAATAATATTTACCAATCTCATCAATTAATACTTTAGATTTACCTGTCCCCATTTCCATAAAAAAAGCATAGTATTCCTTGTTATCTGCTTGTTTCAATGCCTCTAACTGATGGGCATAAGGCTTCGTCTTAAAATTATATTCACTCATTTTTTTATTTTATAGTTGACTATGAGATAAATTGCAAGTAATAAATAGAAAAATATGGGAGAGCATATGAATAACATAACAAAACTATTTGAAGACGTATCAACTGAATCATTTAATAAAATAGATGATGAAGCTCTTGGTCAATTAGGATCAGAGATTGAACGCATACGTTCAGTTCAAGAACAAATTGAATTGACAGAAGTAAAAATAAAAAAATTAAAAGAGGAAGAGCAAGTATTAGCTGACAGCATTACAGATCTTCTTCAATCAAAAGGTGTGTCTGAATTAAAATTAACAGACGGATCTAAAGTAACAACTAAAGAACAACTATATTGCAGCATCAAAGAAGAAAATAAAGAAGGCGCATTTAATTGGGTGCGATCTCAAGGTGATGGTGATATAATAAAAAACATAGTTAGTGTGGATTTCAAAAAAGGTGAAGACAAAGTAGCTCAGGAATTCAAACAACTAGCAGAGGATTCGGGACTCGTTCCGAATGAAACCTCATCAATACATCCGAGTACGTTACGTTCGTACTTGAATGCAAAATCCAGAGATGGAGTAGACTTTGATGAGAAATTGTTTGGTGCCTTTAGGCTTAATAAAGTCAGTATCAAGCAATCGTAACTTTAAACAATGAGGTATGAATTATGAATAAACAAGTTCAGAAAAAAGAAAGCAACAATGCTGTTGCTATTATGTCTCAATTCGAAGGAGTTGATACAGGATTTGAAGAGATGAGCGCAGATGATCTGCAGCTTCCTCGACTAAAACTTCTACAAGCTATGTCTCCAGAGTTAGAAAATGATGATGCACTACGTGCAGGTCACGTGCTTAATTCTGTCACTGGAGATTGGTGGCCTAGTGATCAAGGGGTTAAGGTTATCCCTTGTGTTTATCATAAGACTTACGTTGAGTGGGCTCCTGTTGGCAGTGGTGCTAAAGGTCCTGTGGCCGTGCACCAATCAAAAGAAGTCATGAATGACACGATACGTGGTGATGATGGAAAGTTTTATAAGAATGATAACTCAGGTAATTACATTGAAGAAACAGCTAATTACTTTGTGTTAATCGTAGGGGGAAAGGGTGAAACAAGTCAAGCAGTGATCTCAATGAAGTCATCACAGCTTACGCCAAGTAGAAATTGGAATAGTAAGATGAAAAATTTGAAGATCCAAAATGCGAAAGGAACTTATTTTACTCCACCAATGTGGTCACATTCTTATCTTCTTAAATCAGAGAAGGCAAAGAATGGAGATAAAACCTGGTATAAGTGGAAGATAGAGTTGGACTCTATGTTAACAGACGAAGCACATGTCACTGAGGCATCTGCTTTTTCTAAAGACATGAGTGCAGCTAAAGAGAAACTTCAACCAGAAATGGAGGAAGATAAAACTTCATCAGAAAAAATACCTTTTTAACAGTTAGGTTGTAGAAAATGGTTAACGGATTACAGGCCCGTTCGTCAGATTATGTGTTGTTCTACAACTTATGCTTTCTTAAACAACGCATAATCATGGGCCTGCATTTAACTATTTTACATCATGAGCACACAAAAATTTAAAAAAATATTCGAGGGTTTAGATAGGGCATATGGTCAATACTCACCGGGTGATATTAAAAACGGAAAGGTAGGAGGCAATGCAGTTACTAAAAGAGGTTTTATATCAGATACATTATGGGAAGATCATCTTGCGGGTAAAGCGCCTAGTTTGGGAAGTATCCCCATTAGAGATGATAGCACTTGTTCTTGGGGTTGTATTGACATTGATACTTATCCTTTAGATTATAAAAAAGTAATTTCTAATATACGAAAAAATAATTTACCATTTGTACCATGTCGTTCAAAAAGCGGCGGTGCACATTTATTTCTTTTTACGGAAGAACCAATTACAGCAGAGATAATGCGAAACAAATTAATGGAATTAGCTGGAGGACTAGGTTATGGCAATTGTGAAATATTTCCAAAGCAAGTGGAACTTAATACGACTAGAGGAGATATTGGGTCTTTTCTTAATTTACCTTATTTCGATAGTAGTAATACTATGCGCTATGCTTTTCTCGATGATGGCAGTGCTGCTACATTGGATCAATTCTTTGATTTATATGATCAGTACAAAATTAAAAAAGAAGATTTTGAAAAAATAAAAATAAAAGCAAAGAAAAAAACATCTGGATTTGATGGACCACCTTGCCTAGAAACATTAATGAATGTTGGTATTGATGAGGGTGGTCGTGATAATGTATTGTATCATTACTCAGTGTATGCAAAAAAGAAATGGCCAGATGATTGGGAGAATAAAATTTCTGAGTTTAATAACAAGTACATGAATAAACCTTTGTCTTATAGACAAGTGGATAAAACAATTAAACAACATCAGAAAACAGATTACAAATACAAATGTAAGGATCAACCAATGTGCAGCTTCTGTGACTCTTCTCAATGTCGTAAGAGAGAGTTTGGTATTGGTGGAGATTTTGAATTTGGTTTTGATAGTATAAAAAAATATCAAACAGAGAATTCTATTTGGTACATAACCATTGATGGTAGACAAGTTCGTGTAAGAACAAAGACATTACATAAACAAGATACATTTCAAGAAACTGTTTATGATCAAATAAATGTTATCCTTCCAGATCTATCAAGAAAAGATTGGAAGATAAAATTACAAGAGATTGGTAACAATGCAGAGGTCATTGAAATGGGTGACGATGTTTCACCAGAAGGTAGATTTGATCAGCACTTGCATGCTTTTGTTAATGACCAAGGTAAAGGATTAACTCTTGATGAATGTAACTATGGAAAATCTTTTGAAGAGAATGGTAAGATTTATTTTAGAATGGAATTCTTATTGGCGTATTTAGAAAAGCAACGGTTCAGAGGTTTTGATGCTGTAAGAGTAGCTGCACGATTAAAAGAAAAAGATGCAGAGTCCGTTGTTAGGAAAGTAGAAAAGAAGAATACCAGGTTATGGGAAATTGATAATGAAAGTTTTAAAAGAATAGAGTCGCTACCATTACCAAAAGAAGATAGTTTAGATAATGATGATGAAACCATACCTTTTTAATTATGAAACTTAAACACTTAGATTTATTTAGTGGTATCGGTGGCTTCAGTTTAGGACTCGAAGCCACTGGAGGTTTTGAAACAAAAGCATTTTGTGACATTGAAAAATATCCAAGACAAGTGCTGCAAAAACATTGGCCTCATGTTAAACAATATGAAGATATAAAGGAGCTGAACTATGAAAGACTCAAAGCAGATGGAATTGATTCCATCGACATCATCACAGGAGGATACCCTTGCCAACCTTTCTCCGTCGCAGGTAGAAAAAAAGGTGAAGAAGATCCGAGACACCTCTGGCCAGAGTATTTTAGACTTGTCAAAGAACTCAGGCCCACTTGGGTTATTGGAGAAAATGTTAGTGGACACATTAAACTCGGTCTCGACACCGTTATCTCGGACTTGGAAAGTGAAGACTACGCCGTTAGGCCGTTTAGTATTTCAGCTTCGAGCATCGGTGCCAACCACCAAAGAGAAAGAGTCTGGATATTGGCGCACTCCAGACGCTCACAGTGGCCGAGGGCCGAGCAGCGAGGAGAGAATGAAAATGAAACTAGAAAAGAAAATGCCAATCAGTTTGAACGATCAAGTAGCACATCCGGGTTTGATGTGGCCGACACCGAGTCAGAGAGATTACAAAGGGGGGAGTGGAACAATCAAGGAGAAGGACGGGAAGTATTATCGTCAGAGCGACAAGACAGGAACGAAATACGGAGTGAGATTGGACGCACTGATAGAGTATCAACACAGGAAAATGTATCCAACCCCGGCAGCTCACGAAGGGAGACTGGGATATCAGAGGAGAGATACAGGGAAGAAGGGGACACAGAAGAGTCTAACAACGATAGTGATAGACGACGAGGGTGGCAGAGAGAAAACAACTGGGCAGTTGAACCCGACGTGGGTAGAGTGGCTCATGGGGTACCCAAGCGGGTGGACAGACTTAAATCATTAGGCAATAGTTTGGTACCACAGATACCTTACTATATAGGGAAAACAATTTTAGAGGTGATGAATGGAAAAACTAATTAAAGAAACTCTAGCAATAGCTGCGAAACTCGTAACTAAAGCGGAGAGTAGAAACATGAAGCTAACAAAAAGAATATTAGTGGATGATTTAAAAATGATAAAATTAAATTTAATGCTATTGCAAGATGATATTACAAGACAGTCAAAGTCAAAAGATTAAAATAGTTTTCGGTCCACCTGGTACAGGGAAGACAACGCATCTTCTCAGTATCGTTGAATCAGAATTACAAAAAGGAACTCCACCAGATCGAATAGGATATTTTGCTTTTACAAAAAAAGCTGCAAGAGAAGCAGTAACAAGAGCAATGGAGAAATTTAGTTTGGATCGTAAAAGTTTTAAGTATTTTCGTACACTACACAGTATGGCATTCTTAATGTTAGGATTAAAAAATGCTGATGTTATGGATGATGATGATTACAAAGCAGCTTCTGATTACTTACAAGTTAAATTAATTAATCCAAATAAATCAGTAGATGAGTTAGGTATTTCATTACCACAGGATCCTTATTTAAAAATAATTGATCAAGCAAAAATAAAAAACGTATCACTATCAAATGAGTTTATGCATAGTGGTGAACATATTCAAGGAGGTTTTGAAAAGCTAGAACAAATAGATAAAGGTTTAGAACGATATAAAAAGAAACATAGTAAATTTAATTTTACAGATATGATTGTAGAATTTAATAAACAAAAAAATTGTCCTAGGTTTGAAGTTGTAATTATTGATGAGGCACAGGATCTTAGTTTTATTCAATGGCAAATGGCAGAGATACTTATTCGTAATTCAAAAAGAGCTTACATTGCAGGAGATGATGACCAAGCTATATTTGATTGGGCTGGTGCTGATACAAAAAGATTAGGATTGATAGGTGGGGAAAGAGAAATACTAACACAGTCTTACCGAGTGCCGAGAGCCGTGCACCAAGTAGCTGATAACTTGATTAGTAAAGTTAATGATCGTGTACAAAAAGATTGGAATCCAAAAGAAGAAGAAGGAATAGTGCAGCGTCATCGTATGCGATTCAATAACCAAATAGATTTAACAAATGGATCGTGGTTAATTTTAGCAAGAACTAATTATGTATTAGATCAGATAGCAGATGATTTAAAATACCAGGGATTGTTTTATGAATATAAAAATAGATCTTCTATTTCTGATCGTATGATCAGAGCAATACAAGGATGGAATAATTTAAAAGAAGGAAACGAGATAGATGTATTTGCAGCACAAGATATTTATTATTACATGAGTGGTAATGGTAATATAGAACATGGTCACAAAGAAGCCATAAAGACAGCGAGTGAAGAAGTTAAATATAATTACGAATCGTTAGTCGTGGGTCATGGTTTAAATGCTGACATAAATAGTGAATGGAACATTGCATTAGATAGAATACCAGAATCGATGCAACGTTATATCAATGCAGCAATGCGCAGATCATCCTTTAATAAATCGAAAAATATAAAATTATCTACAATTCATGCATCTAAAGGTGGCGAAGCAGACCATGTTATGGTATTAAAGGACTTACCACGTAAGGCAGATTTAAGTCTTGCGCAAAAAAGAGATGATGAGAGGAGAGTGTTTTACGTTGCTACAACAAGAGCAAAAAAATCTTTACACATTATTGAGAGTCAATCTAACAGAGAGTTTACAGAACTATGATCTGTGAAAATATTTTAGAACAAGCAAAAGAATTAGTTGGAGGTGATCGCCAAGAAGACTACGGCGATAAGCTTACCAATCATGAGAACATTGCTGCATTGTGGTCGATTTTCCTCCGCAAAAAATTAACACCCCATGATGTGGCAATGTGTATGGCTTTAGTTAAAGTTGCTAGACTAATGCATGCACATAAATCGGACAGCTATATAGACTTGGCGGCCTATGCAGCTATTGCAGGGGAAATAGATGAGCGAACAAAGTGAGACAACCTTCTCTTTTTCAAACTCCAAGTGAGTGGCTACCACCAGAAGGAGTGCCAGATTTAAGAGAGGCAAAAGAGATAGCCATTGATTTAGAAACAAAAGATGATGGTATAAAAAATGGTGTAGGACCTGGATGGGCTACAAAACAGGGAAGAGTTATTGGTGTTGCGTTGGCCGTGGATGGTTGGGAAGGATACTATCCTATAGCACATGAAGGTGGTGGTAACTTTGATCAAAAAGTTTTTCTTAATCAACTTAAACCTATTTTAGAATTACCTTGTGATAAAATATTTCATAATGCCATGTATGATGTTGGATGGTTAGATTCATTAGGATTAAAAGTGCACGGCAGAATAATAGATACGATGATTGCTGCACCTTTATTAAATGAAAATAGATTTAATTATTCTCTTAAAGATCTATCAAAAGAGTATGTTGGAGAAACAAAATCAGAATCTTTATTGTATGAAGCTGCAAAAGAGTGGGGTGTAGATGCAAAGAGTGAGATGTGGAAGTTACCGCCAATGTATGTTGGTCCGTACGCTGAACAAGATGCTGCAGTTACTTTGAAGTTATGGAAAGTATTACAAAGAGAGATTGTTAAACAAGAGTTAACAGATATATTTAATACAGAATCAGAACTGTTTCATGTTCTATTCGCTATGAAAAAGAAGGGGGTACGCATTGATACAGAAAAAGCAGAACGTATTAAAAAAGATTTTGAAAATTCAGAGAAGAAGATATTATCTGGCTTATATAAAGCATGTGGTTTTGAGGTGGAGATACTTGCTCCATTATCAATTGCAAAAGCTTTTGATAAACTTAAAATAAAATACAATAGAACACCAACTGGATTACCAAGCTTTGATAAAAATTTTTTAGCAACTCATTCTAATCCGTTTGCACAGAATATAGTAAAAGCAAGAGAGTTAAATAAAGCAAGAACAACATTTATAGATTCTATTTTAAAACATTCTTATCGTGGTCGCATACATGCAGATGTAAATCAACTACGTTCAGAGACAGGTGGTACAATATCAGGAAGATTAAGCATGCAAAATCCTAACTTGCAACAGATACCAGCTCGTAATAAAGATATAGGTCCTAAGATAAGAGAACTTTTTGTACCAGAAAAAGGTGAAGAGTGGGGATGTTTTGACTATTCACAACAAGAGCCTCGTCTTCTTATACATTATGGAGCCTTGGTTAGTGAGGTGTCTGATTGGGATGTTGCTTCTGTAAAAAAATTATTAAATGATTATAATAATAAACCAGACACTGATTTTCATCAAGTCGTTGCTGATATGGCAGGCATAGATCGTAAACAAGCCAAGACAATTAATCTTGGTATGATGTATGGTATGGGTAAAGGTAAACTTGGATCTCAATTAGGATTAGATAAAGAAGATGTTGATGATATTTTTAAACAATATCATTCTACAGTTCCTTTTGTAAAAGTATTGACTGATGGTACAATGAATAGAGCACAGAAGAGAGGACATATTCGCACTATACTAGGACGTAAATGTCGTTTTGATTTATGGGAACCTTCAACCTATGGTATTCATAAACCATTACCAAAAGAACAAGCAGAGATAGCGCATGGTGGTATAAATAGAATAAAACGTGCTTGGACATACAAAGCTTTGAATAGATTAATTCAAGGATCCGCTGCTGATCAAACAAAGAAAGCAATGATAGATGTTTTTAAAGAAGGTATTACACCTTTAATCCAGGTACATGATGAACTAGATATTTCTGTATACTCTGAAGAACAAAAGAAAAAAGTTATTGAGATTATGCAAAGTGCTGTGCCATTAAAAGTTCCTTGTAAAGTAGACTGCGAGGTAGGACCTTCGTGGGGCAAGATAAAATAACATGGCCTATGCCAATAAAAGACAAGAGAGGTATGTTAAGACTAAAAAAGGAAAGGAAGCAATAAATAGATCCAGAAAAAAAGAACAAGAAAAAAAACGATCTATGCCAGAGGGAAGAATAATTCTACGATATCGTAGAATTAAAAGTATTTGGGGTGAAACAGTTGCTAATTGGTGGTTAAAAAAAGAACCTATTTGTGAAATTTGTGGTATTACATTTCAAGAAAAAGCACCTAAAAGAAAAAGTAAAAACCAACCAAATTTTAATAAAGAATCTGTTATTGATCATAATCATCAATATGAAAAGAAAGATTATAAAAAAAATTCTACCTTGTTGCCGAGAGGCTTGCTATGTAATTCATGTAACTTATTGTTAGGTCATGCAAAAGACAGCGTGCAAATATTAAAATCCGCTATAAGATACTTGGATGATTAAAATATGGTTACTTATATCAATGATCTCTATGCCTGGTATGCCTTCAGTAAAACATCAAGCAGAGTTATACTTTGAACAAGAGAAGTGTGAAGCAAGACGTATTGTTATGGAAAATAACATTTATGATTTAGCAGCAAAGCAAGGAATAAATCCTGTCTATACACAGACGTGGTGTTTAGAATCTAATATGTTTGTAATAAAAGCTACTTAATAGCTTGGTCTATCTTATCATTTATTGAAACAACATTAGCTTCAATGACCGAGAGCCGTGCGTCTATACGCAACATATCTAAATCTTTTATCTTACTTTCATTGGCGATGACTCTGTTTACTAACATCCCATAACTGTAGATAACAGTTACACCTGCAATAATTATTGCAGTGATGTTAATTTTAGGGCTCACTTTAAACTACTATAATAACTTGCTAAAGCTTCATCTATTAAAGGATTAGATGTACCTTTTCTTAAATTAGGAAAGTAATTCGTTCCCTCTTGTAAAAAATCTTGAGCAAATAAATTATTTATTACGTCTTCATTTAAGTTGTATCCAGACCCACTTAAAATTTGCGCTGTTTTTTGCCTTTGCATTTCATCTCTTAAAGATTGTTGTAGATCATTTTCTGCATCTATTCGTGCTTGATCTTCTTGAAATTCTTTATCCAACTCAGCAAAATCTTGAACACCTGAATCTATTATATCGCCCATAGTTTCATCAACTATTTCCGATCTCGTGCTTTTATCTATTACTGGAAATTGATCTGGAAGAGGTCTTTTGTCACCATCAAACTCAAGTGATATCAAAGGCAATGGCTCAGGTGCTGGTTCTTGTCCCGCCATAATTATATCAGGATCTTCGTAATTAGTCGCAGGACCAAAAGTAGTTTCTGGTATAAAAGAAAGATCCGCTATGTTCATCGGATCTTTTGGTTCACCCTCCCCTGCACCAAACCCTATGTCCAAAGGATATCTTACACCAGGCATGTCTTCTAAGTTGTAAGGTATTTGTTTTCTTTCGTTCTTACCAAGTGCAGCTCGTATTCCTTGAAATGCTAAAGGACCTTTTTGTAATACATTTGTAATCGGATACATTGTACCAAATTGATCTGGATAAAGATTCTGTAGTTTTCTTGTTGGATCTATAAAGTCTTGGTCGACAGTGTTTTGAAATACATCAAAGCCTGCTGATGTTAAAGGACGTCTACCATCACTTGTTCTAACATTACCTTGAATAGTTCCACCAGGAGTTTTTCTTGCTCTTTCATAAGCAAGATTTTTAACAAATTTATTTTGTCGTGAACGTAAGTCTTTAGCTAAGTCTGTATTACCATCCGCTAAAGCTTTCTCTACTCGTCTATCAAGACTACCGATGCTTTGTTGTAAACTTTTTTCTTTTTTATTTCTATCGTATTTATTAGCGGCAGCAATACCACTTTCTCTACCCGTGCTTGTGCCACCTGTAGCTGTTCTAGATTTTATTCTATCACCTCTGCTACCACCACTAGATAAGTAAGCACCTCTTCTGTCAATACCAGCTCTTTCATCACGTCTTCTTTTAGCTGAAGCTGCTGCTCGTCTTCTTTTAGAACTTGCTCTTCCACCTCTACGTTTACTAGCCATATTATCCTCTATTTACTAATGCTTCAGTTATATCAATATCTCCGCTTTTGGCAAGTTGAGATCTGTCTCCGGGTGAAATTGTTCCTCCTAGAGGAGCAACATTCGGTGCAATAGGTGTTGTAACAGTAGGTGCAGAGCTTATAAGAGGTGCTGCATCACTTGTTTTAGGTCTAGTTGTCAGTGGTTCTGATGGTACAATGTTAATTATATTTTCAAATAAAGTATCTGGATTATCAAATATAGGTGTTCTACTCAATCCATTATATACACCAGTAGCTATTCTTCTTATCACTCTACTAACATCACTTCCGTCTCTTGCTATGGAATTTTTTCTCATTGTTTGATACGCAAAGTCAGATATTCTTATTGGTGTAAATCTATTTCTAAGTAACTTGTTTGACTCTGTTCTAGAATATCTTTCTCCTACAGTTTTCCTTATGTCTCTTTCTGATAAACCTAATATTCTTGCTGCTTCTATTGATTTAAATAATGTTTGATCATTTCTTTTTTTTGCTTCATTGGCTTTGTTATAAGCATCTATTATTTCTGCTGATGTAGCATCAGCTCTGTAAGCAACACTTGTAAATAATCTTTTAGAGTCAGCCACAGCTCTTTTGTTATCAGAAATTTTAAAATTAATACCATCTTGTACAAAAGGATTTTGTATTCTAAAACCAAGTAAACCAGTTGCTTCATTTAAAAATTTATATCCTCTATTATACTGATCTTTTTTTCCGATTCCTGAAAGATACAAACGATGAAACGCTGGTAAAGATCCAGGTGATGCTGTTTTTAAAGCTTCTGCTGCAGTAGCAGCTAACTTATTTCCAAAACTATCTTCAGGATTCCATAGTCTTCTGCCATCTCTTGTCTCTCCTCCTCGAAGAAATACATCTCCTATAAATGAAAAAGCAATGGACTCTTCTATAAAAGGTGAAAGAAATTTGGAGGTTGCTCGTATAGCAGCGTCATCAAAACTTTGAAGAGTATTTTGACCTTGATCTCTTGCAGCATCATAACCATTCATTGCTGAACGAAGTGGCTGTGTAAGAATATCGTATGCATTCGTGTGAGAGAAATCAATATAGTATAACTGATTACCTTGCTTAATAGGAATAAGTGTAGAGTCTTTTGACCATTCAGGAAGGTACTCTCGCAGTGCATTAAGTTGTTCGTTGGATACACCAGCTACAAGTTGAGCCCCTTCTTGTAATCCTTTACCTAAACCAATACCAAAAGTTGCAACACCTGCAAGTCTTGTTGTTCCTATACCCACTGTGTTAGGATCTAAAACTTCTTTAAGTCCTTGTCTTGTTGTATTAATACCTGTTCGTATAATCTCTAAAGGAAAAGATACAAAGTTACCTACAGGTAATCTTCGTAATGTCTGTCCAAAAGCACCTATGTAATCATAGTTAGGTATATTGTTTTTAACTGTATCAGCAGCTTTTAATTTTATAAATCTATCAAAGCCTTCTTTAGTTCTCATTGTAGCTAAAGCTTCTTCCCTCGTAAGAGTAGGATTTACTCTTGCAATTTCATCTGCATAATCATCTATAAACTTTGCTTGGTTTGAATTGTACATCTTCTGATAAACATTAGTAAACTTACGTTGTTCAGAATAAAAATTTTGTATCTTATATAAATCATCCTCTGCTTGATACGCTGTTCTTGCGACACCACGTAGTTTATTAAATCCAGTTTTATCACCCCATCCACGTAGCATTGTATATATCTTACCTTCTTCTGTAAGATTTTGTAGACCAGCACTTACTTCATCTAAACTTTGTGTAATCTCTCCTAATCTTGCACTTGTATTAATGATACCTAGTTCTTGTAGTTCCATGTATTCATCTACATAATTTTTATAGTCATCAGCATTTTTAAAATACTTTCTACCCATGTCAGATTCAATTGCACTTTTAGATCTAGCCGTTACTAATTTGTATGCTCTTTTAAAATCTTCTGCAAAACGAAGTGGGTTTTGAAAAAAGTTACCATTCATTCCTGTAAAGGATGCCGCACTAATAACGTTACGAGCATGTGTTATAGGTGATAGAGTTGTCTTTGCTTCTTGTGTAAATGCTTTTGGTGCGAGGAAAACTTTATAATATAAGGATGCTAAATTATCAGCGTTCTTTTTTGAACTACTTATATTTTCTAATGCTTTTGAAATTTCTGGTGTTGTTCTGTAGCCATTTAAAGGACCATCAGATACTATAGTAGAACCAAATTCTAAACCACCTTCTCCTGCAGGTACATTTGTAACTGTCTCACCTCTTAATTGTTTAGGTGCTGGAAAAAAATATTTACCTTTTCCTTTTTTAAGTAAGGTGTTAAAAAAATTTGTATCTGCAATGTACGTGTTTATTTTAGCTGCAGTTCTCATGTATTGTTTAATAGGATCTTTTACTTCACCGAGTAGTTCTCTTAATGGACCTGGTATTTGTTCTCTAGTTTGTTGTATCGCAGTATCATACTTTGTTAAATTAACTATAGATTCATCAATAACTGTTTCATTTGTTTCTCTTAGTAGTGATTGAAGCTCTTCTTCAACCATGTCATCTGACATATTTTTATTATTATTTTTAATATACGTTCTAGCTCTTTCTATTATCTCATTACCTTCAGGAGTGTTTCTTAAAGTGTTTAACCATTGACCTCGTTCTACTTTAGTGCCTTTAAGTCTATAACTTCTCGTCATGTATTCACCTATGTTAGCGGCTACAACATCTTGAAATTCTTTACCCCCTTTCATTGTAAATCCAGGCATTTCAGAAAGAGAGGTGCTCATTTCATCAATTGAATTTCTTATTTTTTGTATGTAAGGTAGTAATTCAGGAGGTATCTTTGTTGTTTTAATTGCTTCCTGTAATTCTTTTGTAGTTAATGGAATTTTTTCTCCTGTTTTAACATTTATTTTTGGTTTCATTTTTCCACTTGTTAAAAAATCATAAATGGTTTCCATTAAATCTTCTCTTCTTCTCATACCTAATTTATCAAGTTGATTTAATACACCACCTCCTTTTGGATCAATTGCTTGTTGTACAGCTTTTTCTAAATCAAGAGTTTCTACTCTCACTTTTTCAGCAACTTTTCTAAGTGTATTTATTTTTATTCGGTTAGCTTCAAAAACATCTTGAGGTAGATTACCTCTTGCACGGAAAGGTGATAAAATGTTTTTATCTACCCATCGTAAAATATTATTTTTATTAAACTGAAAGCCTTCATCAATAGATTTTTCTTTTAAAACGTTTGCATTTTTAGTTGCATCAAATTCTAAAAACTTAATATTATTTTTATTAACACCTACATGTTTTAACATTCCTGTAAAAGCAGGAGCTGAATTTTTAAATAAAGTTTTTCCTACAGGAAATATTACATTATCAAATAATGTGAAACCAAGTGCACCCTCTACACCAAACTTAAATTTATTTTTTAATCTTCGTAAAGCTAGGTCTCTCCCCGTTGCGTTAATATCATCATTATCATCTGTTTGCGTTGGACCCATACCAATAAGATCACCAAGCGTACCCATGTCACTTGTTGCTGCAGCAGTTTCAGCACCACCTGCAATCAAAGCTTTTGTTACATTAGGTCTTCTAGAAATAAAGCTTGCTTTACCACCTATGTTTCTCATTTTAATTAATCCGTTAGCTGCTTTAAGTGCAACACCACCTGGTACACCAAACTGTGTTAATACAGAAGTAACTGTACCAGTCCATGAGTCGTCGGCCTTGTCTTCTAAAGCTTGTAAAATTTTATTATCATCAAAATATTTTTCTACTTTTCTTGTTAAGTCTGTTCCTACACCAAGATCAACAAGTATAGTTCCAAGACTAAGTGTTCCTTCTACTAATTTAAAAGCTCCTTCACCTACCCCTGCAGCTCCCGCAGTTATTGGATCAATAACATATTTTTCAATGATACCTTCTTTTTTAGGATCACGTGAACTAGAATTAAATTTATAATTTTGCCCTGATGATTTTTCTACTTCAATGACATTTCCAAGAGGGTCTACTTTTTTATTATTTATTACTCCTGTACTAAGTTGACCAAATTTTTGAGTTTCTACAGGATTTCCTAGAGGGTCAAATATCTTACCCATAATCTACCTCCTTATGGTTTTTCGAAAAATTGACCATTATAGAATACCATCGTACCTGATGGTAGTGATTCATATAATTCTTTTCCTGGTTCTCCTGACGGTATTTCAACAGCATTATAAGCATTGTATGCTTGACCTATGTATTCTTCAATAAGCTGTTCATCTGACTTAGCACCTTCTTTTTTGGTTCTTCCGTCTGATTCATATGAATTACCTGTAATTGCAAATTGTAAATCTGGATTACCCATTATCTCTTGCATTGTCGCTGTGTAAAATTTACCAGGACTTAACTCTCTTGCGTTTGCTTTTATTCTTTCTTTAAGTATATCTGCTGCAATTGCTTTCTCATCAATCTCACGATCTTTAGATTTATCATAAGCAGATACACCAGACTCTATACCAGCTTTCTTAATACTTGCAGCACGATCCATTAAATCATTTCCTAGTTTAGCAAATTCTTTTAGTGGTTCTTTTGCAGACTCTGCAATACCTTCTACTAAGTTACCTCTTTTTGTAGCGAGGTTTAAACCAAACTGTACCATAGCATTATAGCCTGCAGTCTTTGTTCTTTTTCTTGTGTCATCACCAATGTATTTCTCAAACAAGTCTATACGTTCTTTAATAAAGTCATCTAGTTCTCCAGACTTAATTTGATCACTTGTTAATTTAGCATCGTCGGGTTTTTCTTTTTTATCTTTTATTATTCCTGCTTTTTCACCTTCTTCTATTGTCATACCTGCAGGACCACCCGGAGTTGCAGGACTAGGTACTGTTCTTTGTCCGTCAGCCACACTTTGTTCAGCGTCGCCAGTTAAATAATCATAAACAAATGGAGCAGCTGTAAGACCTGATGTAAAAGCAAGATTTGAACCATAAGGTCCAACCTTAAACATTCCTGGTCTTGTTCTTCCTGCATAACCAAGTCCTTTTGATACTCCTTTGTTAAGTGCACCTTGAAATGGTCTTGCTGAACCAATAAAATAATTTTTAATATTACTAGGTTTAATTAAAGCTTTTCCTGCTCTAAATGCAAATGGAGCAGCTCTTAAAGCTAGCGCACCTAAACCATAAGCGATTGGTAAAACCATTAATTACCTCCGAACAAGTTACCAAGTCCTTCTGATAAACCACCAAAGCCTTGACCGAATTGACCAAGAGCTCCCACTCCTGCAATGCCAAGACCAAGTGCTTGTGCATATGGATTAACGGATGGCTGTTGAGTATACATGATACCACTACTTGGAGTACCTCGTAATATATCACTAGCAAAACCAAGTCTTCTAAATGGTTCTTGTTGTGCTTGAATTTGTTGTTGTCGCTGAGCTTCCATTTGTGCTTGACCAAGTTGTTGTTGCATACCACCTACACCTAATAGTGATTGAATATCTCCTTGACCTAACTGTTGACCAAGTGCACCAAGACCAGCTTGAGTTTTACCTAAACTAGCTAAGCCTTGTCCTGCTTGACCAAGTGTTTGCGCCGCTTGTAATTGTCTTCTTTGTTGTGACTCTTGAGCACCCATCGCTGCTTGTTGAGCTTGTTGATAGTTACGTGACATATCTTCAAAAATACGTCTTGATTTAATGTCGGCTAAATTTTTACCAAGCTCTGCTTCTTGAACACCCATACGTGAGCCTCCAAAAGCACCTACTTTTTGTGCTTGAGAAGCTAAACCTTGTTGAGCAATCTGTGCTTGTTTATCGTATTCAGCTAATGCTTGCTGTGTAACTTGTTGTTGATACGGATCCATGAACGCTTTTGCTGAAGCTGGATTGTATGCTTGTGTTGCACCTAATGCTTGACTAATACCTCCTGTTAAAGCGCCCCCTGCAAGACCAGTGGTACCCATCGCTTGTTGTAAAGATGGTTGATAAGCACCTACTTGCTGTGCTGCTAATCCAAAAGCTGCTTGTTGTTCTGGAGTAAAGCCTGCAAATTGAAAACCTGGTACAGTTTGAGCAATACCTGCTCTACCAAACTTACGTAATTGAAAAGCTTCATCAGTTTCACCTGCTTTTTTTACAGCATCTGGATCACCAAATACAGATGCAAGTAATTGCTCAGATCTTTTTTCAATGTAAGGAGCTTGCCGTTGCTGCTGTATTATTGTATCATCTGCCATTATCGTTTGCCTCCATATTTATTCTGTAAACTATATAAGAATTTTGATCCTCTGTCTCTAGTATCTTGTTTACCTTTACCACCCATTGCTTTACCAAGTCCTCTTACAGTTCTTGAGTTGATAACAAATTCACCATCACTTAACATTGCTGGTATGTCATCACTAGTCTCGGTTCCGGGTCCAGCGATCTTACCATTCTTACGAGGAAAACCACCTTGTCTTAAACCTAAATTTTTTAAACCATTTATTTCTCCGCCTCCAGCTCTGTTAACCAAATTAGGTCCATACTGAGAGAAAGGAACTACACTGACGCCACCTACAGGTGCATCACCTATGTTAGTAAAGCCTGGTACCGTGCCATATACATCTTCAATACTCGGTCCCTTCTTTTCTTCTTCTTCTTTACTAGCAAGAAGTCCTGTTAATCCTGCAAGAGCACCCGCTGTTTTTAATGGATTAGCTTTTGCAAAATTAGCTATTGATCCAAGAACGCTTGGCTTTTGTACTGCGCCTTTCATTATTGCATCTTTAAGTAAAAGTTTATTACCACCTTGAGATGCACTAAGAACACTTTGTGGTACTGCTGTTGATGTAGCAGCTTTAGGAATTAAACCACCAAGCCCTTGACCAGCTTGAAGACCACCAAATCTACCAAGAGCTCCACCTGCTAATCCAGATAATGCGGCAAATTTAAGAGCATCTCTTGGGCTCTTGCCTGCAACTAGACTACCAAGACCACCACCAATAGCTGAACCCAACATAGGTCCACCATATAAAAAGCCTAGTCCTGCGCCGATAATGGGAGCTGCTTTTTTGGCAGCTTTAAAAATCTTCTTTAGCATGTTCTCCTTTTGCAAATCATGATTGTTGTATAATGCAAGGAGGCTGCCCTTGTAATTAAGCCAAGTATTTAATCCTATATTTATAGGCAAATAATTGCTATATGACAATAGATATTTAAAAAGAATGAAAGGGATATTATGTCCGAAAAATCAACAAAAGTAAATTTCAACGCTATAAGACCATTTGGTCCTACTATTTTACAAGGTCAGTTACCAAAAGAAATCATTAAAATTTTAGATGATGAAGCAACAAAACTATTAGAAGTTGATGCATTAGCTAAGGAATGGGACCACTCAATGCATTTAGCAGGTAATGTTAAACAAGAAGTACGTTACCCTCCTGATTTTTTAAACTCATCTGAATTTTCTCCAGTTTTAAATGCATTACAAATTATTGTTCAACAATATATTTCAATACCCCCAGCTTCCGATACCATAGCTGTAAAAGATGTAGGAACAATGAGTATTTCAAGCATGTGGATTGTATCACAATTTGCAGGTGATTTTAATCCTATACATGTGCATGACGGTGAACTATCAGGTGTTATTTACACAAGAATACCAAAAGATCTTAAAGAAGAATATAAAAAAGAAGACCATTTTCCATGTGTAGGTGATATACATTTTATGTGCGGTCAAGCTGCTAAATTTAGTGGTCATAATTTTCAAGCCACCCCTAAAGTTGGAGATATATTTTTGTTTCCAAGTTGGTTGTCACATGGAGTATATCCATTTAGAACGCCAAACCAAGAACGCAGATCAATGTCATTTAACATTGATTTAAAAAGAAAGCCCTAGTGTTAAGAGCTCATAAGAATAATAAAAAAAATAATTTTATTGCTGGTTGGTATATTGAAGATCCTTTTATTTGTGACAACATGATAAAATTTTTTGAACAAAATTCTAGTTATGTAGAAAGAGGAGGTATGGGTGATGGTGAAATAAATTTAAATAGAAAAAACTCTTTTGATCTAGGTTTTAACAGTAATGATAATAGAGAGCCTTTGGTATCTTATAAAAAAAATTTAAGTAAAATTTTAGAGCTATACAAAAAAAAATATAAATATTGCAGTGAACAACAAAGAGAATGGGGTTTGTATGAGGGATATAACATACAGAAATACCCAAAAGGTGGAGGTTATCCAGGATGGCATACTGAAAATAATGGTTTTCATATTAATAGACATTTGGTCTTTACTACTTACTTAAATGATATTTCTAAAAATGGTGAGACTGAGTTTATGTACCAGAAGTTAAAAATAAAACCAGAAAAAGGACTAACATTAATTTGGCCTGCTACTTGGGAATACACGCATCGTGGTAACATTTGTAAGAATCAAGAAAAATATATTACGACTGGGTGGTATTCATACAGAAATGATTGATATAAACAAAGTTCCAATGGTCCGTGTTACGTGGTTAGATGCTCGTGATACAGAGACAGGATGGCTTGATATAAAAGAAGTTATCAATGCGCCGTTAGCCGTGTGTCAAGAAGTAGGGTGGATGATCACTAATAATAAAGAGAGAATAGTTATTATGCGTTCATATAGCAAAGACAAAGATGATATTACAGGTGGTGGTGCTATTGCTATACCTAAAGATTGGTTAAAAAAAATAGAATATTTAAAGGTGGACTATGCAACACAATAAAAACACAGAGTTTGTTATGTACGTTGATAATTTTTTGGATGATAAAACTTTAAAAGATCTTCAACATACTTTTGTAAATATAAAATATGAAGATGTTGTTATGGATAGTGGTCATTATTATGGTAAACGTCATACTTTTCATGGTGAACATCATAAAGACGATCCTCTAGTAAAACTTACGAAACAGTTTTTTTATCCTCACAGAAATTTAAAACCTATTTCAATACATGCACACATGAGAAACAATGAGAAAGAGCCATTGTTTCATAAAGACACCGAAAACGATTGTGTGGCTAATTTTCTTTTATTTATAAAAGGTGAACCTCTTTTAAATAATGGTACAGGTTTTATGAAAGGTAATTCATTATCCGCTCACATTGGTTTTGTTGAGAATAGAGCTCTTTTTTTTAATGGATCTAAAATAATGCACAGTGATTTACAATCTTTTGGAGATAGCTCCCCAAGATACACATTAAATATGTTTTTAAAAGAAGATGAGTAAAATATTTATTGGCACTCCTTGTTATGGTGGAATGATAACAGCAGACTATTTTAAAAGTTGCATGCAGCTTACGGCAGTTGCGGCTACAAATAAAATTGAACTACAGTTTGGTACAATTGGTAATGAATCTTTAATTACAAGAGCAAGAAATACATTGGTGCAATTGTTTATGGATGATGAGCAATATTCTCATCTTTTGTTTATAGATGCTGACATATCTTTTGATCCTAATACAGTAATGAGAATGATAGATTTAGATGAAGAGATTGTTACAGGTGTATATCCTAGAAAAACAATTGATTGGGGTAAAGTTAAAGTAAAAGTATTAGAAAATCCTGATATACCTGAAGATGCTTTGTTAGCCTCTGCTTTACAATATAATTTAAATGTAGTTAGCCCTGAAAAAATTGAAGTTAAAAAAGGATTTATAGAAGTATTAGATGGGGCTACAGGTTTTATGTTAATAAAAAGAAGTGTTTTTAAAAAAATGGCTTTAGCTTATCCTGAGTTAAAATTTATACCAGATCAACATATTGGTTCTCCACATGACAAAACATTTGATTATCATAGCACATCTAAGTGGAATTATACTTTTTTTGATACAATGATAGATCCTGAAACAAAAAGATATTTGTCTGAAGACTATGCTTTTTGTCGATTATGGCAGAAAATAGGTGGTAAAGTTTATGCTGACATAGTAAGTGGTCTTACTCATTATGGTAATTACTCATTCAAGGGTAATGTAGGCACTCAATTCTTGCCACAAAACAATAAATAATTTAGTATACCTCGACATGAAATTAGTCGATTTAAAATTCCTACCCGGTATAGATAAACAAGATACTGCTTATTCAGCAGGTGATCAAAGAAAATATGTTGATTCTAATTTTGTAAGATTTCACTACGGTAAACCAGAAAGATGGGGTGGCTGGTCATATCTTAGTCAACAATCTATAGTGGGCGTAGTCCGTGATACACATTCTTGGGTAAGTTTAAATGGCACTAGGTATCTTGCTTTAGGTACCGATAGGAAATTATATTTATATACTGATGGGTCAATCATTGACATCACCCCTTTAAGAGAAACACAAGCCTTAACCAATCCTTTTACAACTAATGGAAGTACAACAGTCACAGTAACTGATTCAAATCATGGAGCTAAAAAAGGAGACTTTGTAACATTTGACTCTTTTTCAGCAATTGACGGTTTAGACATGAACAACGAGTTTGAGGTAATTACAGTTCCTTCTGCAAATACTTTTACGGTAACTCACACAGGCACAGCCTCTGGATCTACGTCAGGTGGTGGAGGTTCAGGTAATGCTAAATATCAAATTAATGTTGGTCCTGCTAATTCTACTTACGGTTATGGGTGGGGAACATCTACTTGGGGGACTAGCACTTGGAATACAGCTAGATCCTCTTCTAATGTTGTACTAGATTCGAGAAGTTGGTCATTAGATAATTTTGGTGAAGACCTAATTGCTACCGTTTTAAATGGTGGTACTTTTATTTGGGACACTTCTTCTGGTACATCTAACAGAGCCACTGCATTATCAAACGCGCCAACTGCATCACGTTTTAATTTAGTATCTACTGATACAAGACACTTGCTTTTATTTGGAACAGAAACAACGGTGGGGGATACTTCAACTCAAGATGATTTACTTTTTAGATTTTCTGATAGAGAAGATGCAACAGATTATACACCAGTAGCTACAAACGAAGCTGGATCACTTAGAATTACAGACGGCTCTAAAATTATGGGCGCTGTTAAATCAGCTGGTCAACTGCTTGTTTGGACAGATACGTCTATGCATGGTATTCAATTTGTAGGAACACCTTTTACTTTTGGTCTTAGACAATTAGGTGCTAACTGTGGATTAATAGCACAACACGCAGCTATTGAGGTAAGTGGTAGATCATATTGGATGTCTGATGACGCTTTTTATATGTTTGATGGTGTTGTCAAAAAAATGCCATGTTCTGTTCAAGATTATGTTTTTGATGATTTAAGTTATGTTAATAGAACAGAAATAGCATGTGGTATAAATACGGCTTTTAATGAAATTATTTGGTATTATCCTTCAAGTACTTCTACACAGATAGACAGAGCTGTTGCTTATAATTATTTAGAAAATACTTGGTATACTTTAAATTTACCACGAACAACGTGGCTCGGTGCTTATGTTTATGAAAATCCTATTGCTACAGAATATAGCACATCTCTTACCTCAAACGTTTCTACAATTTTAGGAGTAACAGCAGGAGCTTCTTATATTTATGAACATGAATCTGGCAATAATCAAGCAGACGGCACAGCTATTTCTGCTTTTTTAACTACAGGATCTATTGAGATTGCGGACGGTGATGAGCTTATGTCTGTAAGTAAATTAGTACCTGATTTTGATAATTTAACTAATAATATGACAGCTACTTTGACTTTAGAACAATATCCACAATCTGCAGCTAACGTAACTACAACAGGCACTATAAGTAGCACAACTGAAAAAATTAATGTAAGAGGAAGAGGAAGAGCGGTTAAAATTAAATATGAGACAAACACTATTAATGATACAGCTTGGAGACTTGGATCAACAAAATTACAACTTAGACCAGACGGAAGAAGATAATGGCAAAAATTAATATTACTAGATTACCTAACGCTACACCAGAGTATGACCAAAATCAGTTTGATCAAATGATACAATTACTTGAACAAATTGTTTTTTTATTAAATTCAAATTATCAACAAGATTTAAAAGAAGACGCACAACAGGAGGCATTTTTCCTTGGCTAATACATTTAAAAGTAACATGTTAGACGTTACAACAACTGGTCTAACCACTTTCATAACTGTTCCAACAGCTGACGCTGGAGCATCTCCACCAGTTCCTCCTACAACATTTGTTGTTAAATCTATTTTAGTTTGTAATGATTCAGCTAATACCACTCTTCTTGATATAGAAGTTTTAAGGTCATCAGCTACTTTTGAAATATTTAAAGAGAAAAGCCTTGCCACAAAAACAACAACAGAATTATTAGAACAGCCATTAGTTTTACAAGAAAGTGATGTTATGAAAGTACAAGCTAACGCAGCAAATCAAGTTCATATAACAGCAAGTTATATGCAAGTAACGAAAGGACAGTTATAAACTTTTGATAGAAAGTATAAAAATTTTACAGCTTCCAACTGAAATTATTGATGAACTAGAGAATTGGAAAAAAGAATGTGATAAAATTAAAAATCACAAATTAAGTGATTTAAAATCTCACGACAACGTAGGTACATCAACAAATTATTATCAAACAAGTGTGCCTGAAAATTTAATTAGTTCTTCTTATTGGCTTGCTTTCACATTACGGTCATGTGCTAAACTATTTTTAGGTAGTCACAGAGATTATTTTATTAGAAAATGGGATGGTCACTTTGATAATTATGATGTTTGGATAAATTATTCTTATAAAGGTAATTATAACCCAAAGCACAAACACAGTGGTTTTTTATCTGGCATTATTTATCTTAACAATCAAGAGGATACAGTTTTTCCAAACAATAATTTTAAGTATAGAGGAGAAAAAGGTGATATGTTGTTATTTCCATCAGACACTCTTCATCAAGTAAATGTTCAAGAAAAAGATTATGAAAGAGTTACATTTGCTTTTAATATCAATAGGAGAGATATATGAATGATTCAAAACTTAATTTACATTCTTTTTTTATTACCCCCGTGTTTTCATTTCCTTTAGAGGGTTATTTACATTTAAAAGATGAAATAATTGAATTTAAAAAAGAAGATCAAATAGGTGTAAAAGGTAGAAGTACTAATGGAGGCTGGCACAGTAAAGATAATTTACACACACATCCAAGTTTTAGTGAATTAAAAAGTGAAATATTTAATTTTGCTGATGAGGCTTTTGTACATTTAGGAGTACAACAACATTACTCACCTGAAATAACAGGGATGTGGGGTATAATTAATCCTCCGGGATCCAGTAACAGATTACATAATCACCCTTACAATTTTTTGTCTGGCGTATATTATTTACAAGTTCCAGATGACAGTGGACAAATAATTTTTCATGATCCCAAACTACAAGCGGAGGTTTTATCACCTCCAAAAGTAGAAAATCATAGTATTCACGTAGCTCACAGAGTTAATTTTAAACCACAAAATGGAACTTTATTGTTATTTCCTTCTTATTTAAACCATGAAGTAGAGGAAAATAATTCACAAGACGATAGAATTGTAGTAAGTTTCAATATTAATTTTACAAGGAGATAAAAATGCCGATTGTCGAACCAGCAGAATTACTCGGTCATATTACGACCGAAGATGGAAGAAGAATTCCACACTATAAAGTAAAAACAGAGACTACAATTACACACGTTGATACAGGTGCCGAGTATGAATCAGAAGCTGCAGCTCAAGCTGATGTTGATAATCCAGGAACATCTACAACAGCCGAGAAAATTAGAAGAGATATAAAAGTATTTGCTCCTTCCCTAGCAGACATGTTAGGTGAAACACCTGAATAATTAAGCGCTACAAGCCTCACATTCCATATCAGAATCTAAACCAGTTACCATAACTGTTGCATCTGAGTTGTGTGGTTTTCCTTGAATTGTATGTATATGAGAAACTTTTTTGTGTTCTAATACTTCTTTTTGTAACTTTTCATTATCTCTTTCCACTGCTAATAAACGTTCGTGGTAACGACTCACCTTATCAGCAAGGGTAGCTATAGCCTTCAATACTTCTTGATTTTCCATAATATCTCCTTGATTTATAATTTTTGGGTGAGATCTAATTTAAACACATGTATGGAATAGATCAAGAAATCTTTTATAATTGTTTTCTTGACAAAAAGAAAAAGTTAAAAATAGAATACTATTCGGCTGCTATAGCGCCGTGATCGCCATTAACTAAAGCAGCATATAAATCTTTTCCATGCTGTTCAGTATCACGAGAGTCTGCTGCAAATGGTAGCCAGTTCTGAGTGTTATCACCTAAATGTGACCATTTACATTCACAACTAATAACTTTTAAAATATTTCCATCAGAGTCAGTTACATTTTCTAAAATATTATTTCCATCAGAATCTTTTACTTCATTTCCATCACTATCAAACTTTAATTGTTTCAAAGTTTGCCATTTTGGGTTTCTTACATCTATTAAAGTTATACTCATATTTTATTTACCTTATGAAATTCTTAACCAGTTAGTAGTTTTAGACGTGGAGTTGGTTGTAGTAAGTGTGTAACCCATACATCTCCATGTACCACTAGGTGTACCACTTCTCTGACCGTTACAGTTAGCATATCTTAAACCATCACCACTAAAAGTATCTCCAGCATTCTGACCAGAGTTACTTGACTCAACAGTACATAATGCATAACTACCAACAGAATTTACTGCTAAACCAGCATTTGCGGTTCCAACATTAGCTGAAGAAGGAGCAGGTAAGTTTGTTATGTTGCTTCCGTTAATTGCGGAAGCTGTACCTGTTAACTTACTAGCATCTAAATTTGCACCACTTGTTAATGTTGCGCCTGCTACTATTAAAGCCATTATTTTACCTCCTCTAAGTTAAATTTATATTTTTTACCATTTAATCTGTTTAAGATAAAGAGATTTTCTTCTCCCTCTTGAATAGTCCAAGAACCTCTTGTTCCATCAACTTCATTATCCCTTGTTTTGGTGTTATTTAAATTTATGTCACCTGTATATATATCTCGCCATTGTTTAGTTCCAGAACCTAAATCCTGTGCATCATCAGTTGTTGGTAATACATGATTATTGAATATTGCTGTTCCTGCATCACTTCCGTCTAATGTTAACATAGTAATATCAGCAGTGTTGTCAGTTCCTTTAAAGATAATATCAGTATCATTTCCTTGTGCATCAAGTGTAATATTACCTGCACTTGTTGCTAAACTAGAAGCTGAGTCACCTGTTGCAATTTCATCTAATGCAATGCTTGTAGATACAGTGGCAAAAGAAAGAGTTCCTGAACCATCAGTTTTAATAAATTGTCCTGTTGAACCATCTCCTGTTGGAAGTGTCATAGAAGTAGTACCAAACCCAATAGCGTCCATACGAACTGTGCCGTCAAAGAAAGCGTCTTTAAATTCTAAAGATGAAGTTCCAAGATCTATATCATTATCTGTAGAGGGTGATAAAGCACCATCGGATAATGTTAGTTGATTTGCATTGGCAACTTTAAAAGTTATTACGTCATCAGAAGCTGCTGAAATAGTTGTATCTGCATCAGCATCTAAAGTTAATGTTTGACCGTTAAGATCTACTGGAGCAGTTACTGTTCCTGGACCTGCAAAAACATCGTACCAGTTTGTTCCGTCCGTTGCTACTAATCTAGTAGCACCATTTTCAATAGTAAGAGTGTTTCCTGAAGCTCCTAGTCTTGCAGTCATTGCATAAGGACCAGAAGATCCAGAATCTGTTGTAGCGTTAGTAATTAAATAAATTTTTTGTGTAGCAGGAAATTGAGCTATTCTTACTGCACCATGTGCACCTGTAAGTCTAATATGCGCATTTCTTGCTTGGTTGTTTGCTTGTGATTGTGGTCCATCAGCATTTGTTAATGTAGTTACAGCGTTATCGCCACACGCTACATTTACTACGCCAGCAATTGAAAACTCTAATGATTGAGAAAAGTTATTGTTTGTAATAGTACCCCAAGTACCTGAATTTTCTCCAGAACCTTGTAGCTCTATTCTTAAACTTGTTGAATATGTTGAACTCATCTAATCTCCTATATAATTTTTAATATTTAAATTAAAGTTTGTCAAAACTTTTATGCGGCTTGATGAACTTCTGTCCAACTTATATCCGAGTTAGAGTCATCCACAGCAGACCAAAAAGTCCCTTGTAAAGTCCCTGTGCTACTTGTAACAGAAACGCCAGTCAGTGTCAAAGTAGAAGTTCCTGTTATTGTTAATGTTCCAATATTAGATGTAGCAGATACACCAGTTAAAGCATAGCTTGTTTCTTGAGTTTCATCACCTAAACTAGCTGTTAATGAGTTCCCTGTTGCAGCTACTGTTGCACCTGCTGTTACTGTCTCACTTGCTTCTCCTAAACTTACAGTTAATCCATTTGCCGTAAATATATTGGTTCCAGCACTTGCGATAGGGGTATTTGCTTGTCCTCCCATTGCTGAGTGTTGAGTACAATAGTAATATAAAGTAGGTGCACTAGCAGCTACTGTTATTTGTGTATAAGCTCCTGCATTACCTGGAGTTCCATTTGTTGTTACACCAGTTGTATATTCTGAGCCTCCTCCATGACTACCATTTTCTGTTTCACTAAATCTAAATGGATGTCCATCATTACTTGCATCAGATTGATCAAATCTATAAGTAATTCCTTCAACTAATTCTAATGTATCTTGTTGAACACCATCAATAACATAAACGTTTCCACTATCAGTGCTTACAACAGTTACTGTTTTTGTAACAAAACCACCTGTGCCAATAACATTAACATCAGCAGAAGCTATTTCGGTTCCTAAAGTGCCTGTTAAGTTTACACCAGAAGGTGATACAACAGATGTTCCTACAACAGTTACTGATCCAAGACTAGAAGCCATAGAATTACCTGATGGGAAAGCTGTTTTACCAATTGCTACAGAAGCAGTACCTATATTGATATCTAGTTCAGGTTCACTTGCAGCTACAACAGTTAATTGTGAATCTCCTGATATAGAGAATGTTCCAATAGATGATGTTAAGCTTAATGATCCCGCTTCAGCAAATCCACCAACTTGCCCTGTAGTTGATGTTAAGCTTACACCAGTTACTGTTATATTAAAGTCAGCAGTACCTGTGGCTGTACCAGTTGTAGATGTTCCTTGAACTCCTGTTAAAGCATATGAAGATTGAAGAGTATTCCAAAGGTTATCATTCCATCCTATTTCTTCACCTGTATCTGCATTAGCACCACGGTTCCAACCAGATTGAGGTACACCCGTAGCTGTTTCATCACCAACTGATGATGTCATTCCAATACCAGTTAAAGTGTGTGCTGAAGATCCTGTAACAGTTTCTGTTCCAAGAGCAGAAGTAATTGCATTACCTGTAGCTGTTAAACTTTGACCTCCTGTAGCAACACCAGTCCCTGTGGTAGAGGTAGTGCCTATACCAGTAAGCGTGATGTTACAATCGCCCGTAAGCGTTGACGAACCTAGAGATGACGTGAGGCCATTACCTGTTGCGGCAACGGGTGCGAATGTATTCCATGCACCCGAATTCCAGGTTTGTCGGCCCCATCCTTGGACGGTGGCCATGAATTATCTCCTTATGCTATTCTTAGAATTGCAGCAGTTGATTCAGCAGCAGGGAATGTAATAGTAAACGTTCCTGAAGTTGAAGTTTTAACTGCGCCAAAATCTAATACGCAAACAGATGCGTTTGTAGTTAAGCCAGATACAGTTGAACTATTATAAATAACAGCAGCTTGTGCTGAAATAGTTGCACTTGTAAATGAAACATCTGCGAAGTCACATACAGCGGCATCACTTGATAATGTTGGAGTAACAGATGTTAATGCTCCACCACCTTCAGAATAAGTGCCTGATGCTGCTACTTCGTCAGTTTGTTGAAATGCAGTTGTTGATTTGCTTAAAGTTGCTTCGTTATCGTATAGTGCTAGTTTAAAAGCGTTCCCTGTCGTTGCCGTAAAATTGTGTAGGCCTTTCAGGATCTCCACTTTAAAACTGTTACATACAGCTTGAGTAATTGCCATAATAATCTCCTATGGGTTCCTTGATTCGAGAGGGATACGAATAACGCCGTCCCGAAATTCATCTCTACGGTCACGCCCCATCTCATATGTGGCTAGAGCCTGTACAGATTGATTATACATTTTATCATAGTATTGTATCATATCCGCTGGACCTTTCAAGTATCCAAGTGCTTCTAAAACACAACCATATAATAGCACGTTTGGAGCATTCTGACTTAACCAAGTTGATGTATTTGTACTTGTTAAACCAGGAGGCTTGTACGTGTATGCGAGCTCTACAGTTAATGCAGCGTTCGGGGTCGGCGCTAGATAGTGTGTATCTTGGTCCCAGTCAGCATAATATTTAGGCGTTCCAGCACCCGCAGATGTTCTATCTGGTGCGTATTCAGTCATAAACGAAATATCTTTCTGTATCAAGAAAGTTCTGTCATCATTACTGTCTATTAGTTGAATATATCTTGTTGCTTCCCAGTCAGCAGGAAGTGGTAAAAAAGCATTATTAGCTGTCAGCGTTGCTGTATCATATTTTCTATAATAATTTAAATCTACTGTTCTTCTTATCTTATCCTCAACTGATTCAATAAAAGGTTGAATGACAGCATTTGAAAGAACATTTGTGCTTGTTTCTGTGTAATTTCTTACGTTATCTGTTAAATCGGAATAATCGGTCATGACGTACTCACTGTAACATTACCTACGCCAGAATTCAACTGTGTAGGTTTATTTGGTTGTTGTACACTCAAAGGCATCATGCTTTTTTGTGTAGAGGCATAAGCTACCCCGTTTGCATAATAATTAGTAACAGGCATATCTAATGTTTGAAATTGATTTACTGTCGTTCCAAATCCTTCACCATCATAAGCAGCATCACCAGTTGTTGGCTTGGTTACTGTTCTTCCAGCATTTATAGGACCTGTAGCACCACCAACAAAAACTCTTGAATTTGCTATCTGTGGTTTTGCATATTCCAAAGATTGAGGGTCAGTTACTCTTGGTAATGGTTCTAACTGAGGTTGTTTTGGTTCAAACTCACTGTAATGAACCCAAGAACCATTCCATTCCTGAACCATTTCATTATAGGGAAATGCCATACCAGATCTATCTGATATGCGTTTTGCAAACTTACCAGATGCGTATTTTCCCATTAAGCACTCGGTAAATAAACTTTAGGTGTTAAAAATAAACTTGTTCTTTCACCATCTTGAGCTGCTGCTCGTTGAAATTCATCTTCATAAATTTGTTTTAATAATTGAATTCTATCTGGCGCTTTTTTCATTGCTATGTAATAAGCTAATCCAGCAGTTAAACATGGAAGAAATCGAAAAGGAATCTCAGCATTATTTGTGTAAGCGCCCGAATCCTTCATCCGAACAAGAGCATAATACACTAGAGTGTACGTTGTATCAGCTGCAGGATATAGAAATAACGTTGGGTTTATCGTACGCTCAAAGTAGTATTGAGTTGGTCGTCCGCTGGTTGTTTTAACTGTATAATTTAAATATGTAGAACGACTTATTGAGGTTGTTGAATATTCATTGTTACTTGAATCACGGATCACGACATCCGTAATATCTATAATTTGTTGTGAACTATCGGCATGAGAACCAAATAAACTTGTTCCTGCTAATGAAGTTGTTGTTGCAGCAATAGCTTTTTCTTGTTTTTGAATTGTCCAAAGATTTAATCCTCTGTTAGCCCATTCAGCTAACATTAAATTAATAGAACGCCTAGCGGTCTTTATATCGTATCCACTACGAGTTTGAAGACCGCAACGTTCAAAAGCTTCTTCTGCTAT
>Ga0080013_1000664_pt1 | contig 47968 bp, 57 predicted proteins | sample ETNvirenome_6_85_FD_69236 | JGI IMG/M metagenome (GOLD analysis project Ga0080013, IMG submission 69236) | Marine viral communities from the Pacific Ocean - ETNP_6_85 (SPADES assembly) (version 2) | ecosystem: Environmental > Aquatic > Marine > Oceanic | place: Pacific Ocean | collected 2013-06-19
CAGCGATGAGTTTTTTGTTCAGTTGTCCGATTTTACCGTCAACGGCAACAGGGGAAATTCGGCAACAGGCGATGGCATCCTTGTAACCAATGCAGACGGTGGGGCGGTCAATGATATGCAGATGCACAACTTGTTTGTCATTAACTCAGGTGGCATTGGCATAAACATCGCCACAACCTCATGGGGTTTCCGAATCATAAACTGTATCTCTGAATTTTGCGACGACTCGACTCTTAAACTTGTTGGTTCTCAGCATTATGTAACTAACTGTTTTCTTGCTTACGGGAATTTATCCACAGGGTCATATAGTGTTGATATGCGAGCTGACCAAGTTCAGTTTGTAGGGAATACGGTTTATGGACGAGGAAACCATGCGGAGCCGGGCCAATGGGGAATGAGGATTAACAGTGTTATAAATAGTCAGATAACTGGAAATAATTTCCGTAATTTTTGGACAAATAAGTACGCTTTTATTGTCAAAGGAGTATGCACAGGGACCGCTATTGTTGGGAACACGTTCACAGGGAATGTCCATGCGGTTAATATAAATAGTGCCGCTTCGGGTTGTATGCTGTCAAATAATACTTTTGCCAGCAATACGACCGTCGATCTTCTTCATACAAGCTCGCACACGGTATCTGTTTTTGATAACGTAGGCGACAAGCCTATCGATGAACATAAGCTTGAAACCATGACCAACACCTCTGGCGGGGCGTTGGTTGCCGGTGATGTGGTCACTTTAAAAGCAGCCGCCGCAGGGACGGAGATCACCACCTCCACAACCGCAGGCGATGACCTGGTTTTTGGGATGGCCGCTGAATCAATAGCGGATACGGCAGACGGAAAAATACTGACAAGGGGGAAAACGACGCAGCTTAAGGTAGATGGAACTACAGATATCGCTATCGGTGATTTTCTTACTCCATTCACTACTGCTAAAATAGCAGCCAAAGCCGCATCTGGTGATATGGCCTTTGCAGTAGCTTTAGAGGCTTACACTGCCGACGATTCAAGTGGCGTGATTGATGCACTACTTATAACGCCGAGGAAGATATAATATCCGCACGAGGTACAAATAAATGAGTGGCAGATACGGCTTAAATAGAATAGACAACTTCCTACTAGTAGATAATAACTAATTTCCTATAAATAAAGCATACTAAGTAACTAAACACAGGAGCCTTTAATGGTAACTCAAAAGTCCAGACCCATTCACTCCGGGGCCGTTAGGTTCCTGGCTACGCCCAATTATCACTGGGAGCAATTTCTTACCTCTCAGGCAGAAACTAATTTAGGTGCCGGTTCAGACAGTGTCTGGGACTACTCGGCTGATGATGTCTCATACGAAACTATTATCAAGAATCCAGATCATGCCTTCAATACAGACGGCATTATAGACATCAAATCTGTTTTCGGCATAGCGGCTAATGGCGCCCAAGTAGCCTTCTATGGCACTTCTACTGATGGGGATACAGCAGGCATAGAAATTTTAGCCTGGAAAGAGGGCAAATATATGCAAGCCAAGCCTGTCTGCAAAACTACTGCGGGCATCGTCCTAGGCACAGCTGTTGTCCAAAAAGAACCAATCACTGGAGCATCTATTACCAATGGCTTATGGGCTGACACTATTAGTGTCACTGACTACTGGCCGACTGGAGTAACTATAGGTGACTCTGGTAACAACCAGGTGGCTACGCTGCATTTTGACCTTATGGGCTATAGGTACTTACAAATCAACACTGTCAAGGTAAATGGTGGTGTAACAGCTGGTGAAGCTGATACCTTTGGTGCTATAGTCACAGCTTACTAAGCCTAGCTAGGAAATCTTATGCCGACAGATAAAGAACTAATAACCGACTGGGGAGCCAGGTGCAGGCGAGGCAAAGCTTTCAGGCAGCGCATCTACCCAGATGCCTCTTGGGATCGCTTCGAAGGGTACTTTCGCAACAGATACCCTGGTCTGTCTCAAGACGAGTATGCCGTAGAGCGTCGAGTACCTCTAGGGGTGCAAACAGATGGCATCATAGCTACTGAAGCCCGCAAGATGGTCCCTAAGGTAACTTTTGGCATCCCCTACGTTAGAGTTAGGCCCTTGGCAGGGCGAACTGTAACTGATGCCAAAGTCCTAGAAAGAGTCATTAATGGCATCCTTGAGCAAATAGCTATAGGCAACACCTTAGATATAACAGCCTTGAGCACTATTCAGCATGGCACTAGCTTTATAAAAATGGGCTATGACTCAGAATACGCTCCAAGCTACAAAGATATCTTCCAAGTAGGCTTCTCTGACGGAGCCTTTGACAAAAAGGGCAAGCGCAAAGAATACCGAGATCATATCTTTCCAGGCATGCCTTGGGCCACTTGGCAGCACCCTAAAGCTATTATCTTCCCAGAGATGCTCACTGGCTTTGACCAGGCTCGCTGGGTAGCTTTCCAGTACTTAAGGCCTACTGAAGACTTAAAAGCAGATAAGCGCCTCCGAAACACAGCCGAGCTTAAGCCTAAGCCACAAAGACTAGCTGATCTAGACAGCTCTCTTGCCAGGGACAACCTAGAATACGAATATGTGCAAGACATGACGCTTTGCACAGAGATCCGAGACAAGGCCTCTGGCCAAATGCTCATCCTAGCTGAGGGGCATGACAAGATACTTTACAAAGAGGACGACGTCCTAATGGGCATCCTTGGTGGGCGCCTGCCAATCCACGCTTTGACCTTCAACAGAAATACAGACTACGCTTGGGGAACCTCAGATGTCCATATGGTAGAAGAAGAACTTAAAGAGCTCATGGATATTAGAACCCAGACTACGCTTGATCGCAGGCTTAGGGTACTTAAGTTCCTATATAGAAAAGGAGCTATAAGTAGCACCGAAATGCAACGCCTAGTCTCAGGCAAAGGTGGTGCTGGTGTAGAAATCGACGGAGATCTTGAGCGATCCATCAAAGCCTTTACTATGCCAAGTCAGCATGACATAACCAGAGAAGCTGATAATGCCTCAGGACGCATTAAAGAGCACTTCGGAACTAATGCCTTTGCTGTCCTACCCAGCTCCAGGCGAACATCTGGTGAAGTCTCCGGGGCACAACAAGATTCTGGAGTAGCTGTCTCTAGGGCCCAGGGCCTGGTTCAAGAGCTGGTACTTAAGCTAGCCAAAGACATAGCAGCAATGGTCTTTAATTTCTGGACCGAGGAGACTGTAGTAGATATCCTGGGCCCGGTGACAGAGCCCACTCAGCTACCAGACGGCTCTATGCAAGAGATAGACGTAACCAAGCAAATCTGGGTCAAGTTCAAAGGCAACGAGCTAAGAGGCAACTTTGATTATACGCTCCAACCTAGCTCCGGCAGATTGGTAGATCATCAGCAGCAAAAGAGAGAAGCCTTAGAGCTAGTCCAGTTCTTCTCGCAAGTCCCTGGAGTAAACCATCAGGAGCTACTCAGGCAAGTAGCCGGTGTCTTTGACACTATAGACGTAGACAAGATCTTTACGCCCCTAAACAGTACTCAAGATCCCCTTGGGATATCCCAGCTAGCTCAGCTAACTGGCGACCAACAAGGCCTTAATCGAAAATCCCCTAGAGAGGTATAACCTATGCTCTATTGCTACATATGCCCAAAGTGCTCCAGTAGAGTGCAACTAATAAGAACTGTCTCTGAACGTGCTAACATTGCACTATGTACCTCTGAAGGGTGTACAACTAAACTAGAAAGAGACTACCAAGCCGAGCACTCAGAAGTAGCTGTCCTCAATGACGAACTAAAAACCGACTTCGGAGCCGGAGAGGGCGAGCGAGCTTATACTAGAAAAGAATACAAAGACAAGTGCAAAGAACTAGATCGAGACCCAGTGGGCTTGCTTTGGCAGTAGCCCCTTACTAAAGGAAACGAAAATGCCTGATACAGTAAAGCTTAGCGAATTAAAGTCAGTCAAGGAGCAGGTAACTGATCTCAAAATTGAGTTCGGTACTATGCTCAATGCCCATTTACAGGCGCAACAGATGTTCCTAGCTGACATAGGAGTCTGGGGCGACAGGGTCCTTAGACTGGCCGAAGAGCAGAATGAAACTAAAATTATTACTAATTAGCAAAGGAACCAGCTATGCAAATAAGAGATGTAGGATATTGGCTAGGTCTTACCCCTAGTCAGGCCGTAAAAGGCATGTGCAAAATACGTAGCGTAATGACCGGATCAGTTCGGATTGACGAAGAAATCAGCCTCCAGGAAGCCAAGCAGCTTTGGGAGCTATTCCCGCAGCATCGCCGAGTACTCCTTATTACTTTGCAGCCAGACGAAGAAGGTAACGACGTATCAAATACAACTATGCTAGGAGATTGGGACGGGCGCCAGATGCGTGCCGCCGATAGGCTATTCAAGCGCTCCTATAAGAACTACAAGCAGGCTTTTATTCACTCCAAGCAAGCCTCGCTAAAAGGGCACTCAAGCAAAGCATTTAGAACCTATCCAACCGAAGAGGAGATTGCCGCCCTCAAAGCCGAGGACGAAGCCCGCATAGCAGCTGCTAATCTGGAGACCGTAGTAACTATTCCAGATGAACCTTTGCCGGAAGACTTAGAACCGGAACCTGCCAAAGAAGTACAAGAATTTAACAAAAAAGCATTAGAAGTACAAGAAGAGGCTCTCAATCAGATGGCCACTAAATTAAAGGCACAAGCCAAATCTAAGCCTGCAACCAAACCCAAGCCTAGCAAGCCAGAGCCAAAAGCAATTAAGCGCAAACCTCAGGCGCAACTAGAAGCTCAGGCCTTAAAAGTAGACTCTCCTGCTGTTCAAGTAACAGACGGAGTGCACGTAATCAGCGAAACTGAACTCGAAGCCGGACTAAAAAAGTAACTTGAAACTCTAGTACACCTTAACAGAAAGGGAAAAGAAGATGCCCGATCCAGTAAAACTAACTACTCCTAATATGAACCCAGCGAATCCTGCAAACCCTTCAGCAGACGGGAACAGAATTTTAACTGAACTAAATGAGCTTAAAGAGACTCTAGCTCAGCAACAAGCCTTGATCAATAAGCAGCAAACTATGCTCCTTGATCAGTCCAGTAAACCAGCCACTCCAGAAGCTGCCAAGTCTACAGAAGACGTGCAGTTTAACAATGCCCAGGAGTTTATTCAGTACGTAGTGCAGCAGGTAACTGATGCCTCTACGACTGCAGTAGACACGCGCATGGATGGTTATTTGCGAGAGTTCACTCCCCTTTTGAAAGAAGCTACGAAGGAATCTCCTGTCTGGCAGAAGCAAAAGGAAGTAGAACAAATTGTTGCCGATAACCCAGGACTTTCCTATGAGCTAGCCAGCGAGCTAGCAGAGACTAGAATGGCCAAGCAAGAGGCTAATCAAAAAGAACTTGCTTCCAGTGCTGAAGATGCCGCCCGCCAACTGGCCGCATCCCAAGCTTCTGTCGGGCAACCGGGAACAGCTACTGGCAATATGCCAGCCGGCGTCCCTAACGCCCAGAAGAATCTATCCTCTATTATGGAAAACAAATGGGAATCACTAGACTTGAATACTAAGCTCACTGACTTTAACAATCAGCAGGACGTATGGGGAGCCCCAGCGGTTCCTGGCGTAGTAACAACCGCCAACGAGCCTGCATCTTAGCCTAAACTAGGTTAAGCAGTTAGGAGCTAAACATGGCAACAGTGCCAACCTATTCACAGACGCTATCCACGTTTGTTAGCTCTACGCTGGACGAACATCAAAAAGGTGTAATCGACCAAATTTGGTCGACCACTGATATGCTAGCCTACTTTTCCTCTCGTAGGAAACCTCAGGCTGGTGGCAAGAGCATCTTCGTTCCTCTAGAGTATGGCAAAAACACCTCAATCACAAAAGGATTGGGTCGTGGATCTAAAATGGACATGGTCATGGATGAGATCATCACCGAGGCCCAGTATTTCTGGCAAACCTACGGTGGATCAGTCATTCGTTTCCGTGACGACGAACTAGAAAACTCCGGCAAATACCAAGTTTTCAATATCGTCCAAGCTTATATTAACAATATGATCAAGTCTTTCCAGGAAGTACTGGAACAAGATCTATTGGCTGATAATGACGGTACTAACGGCTTTGCTGGCCTTAAATTCCTCATTGAAGACGCCACAAACAATGCAACAGACAGCTCAGTCACTGCCGGTTCTAATACCGTCGGCGGAATCAACCGAGCATCTGCCGGCAACGAGTGGTGGTCTAACTGGGGCCGTAACATGACTGGCAAAGAGCCCAGTATTTATCTGACTTATTACATGCGTGAAGCAGTTAATAACATCAGAACCTTTACTGGACGTGACCCAGAAGTCATGCTCACCCATTATGTCGTCCGAGATCTGTACGAAGACGAAGTCCAAGAGACTTTGCGAACCAGTACAGTTCAAATGGGCGATATTGGAATTAGAGCCGTAGAGTGGAAAGGTATCCCCTTTATCACTTCTCCTTATATGGACACAACTCGCATATACTTCATCGGCCAAGATGCCCTTGAGATGTACTACGAGCCTCGCATGTGGTTCAAGTCTACTCCTTGGAAAGAGCCTACCCAACAGCCGTTTGATTTTGCACGTCAAACCTTGGCTAAGGGCCAGCTGACTATCAAGAAGCCTCGTGCCACTCATGTACTTTATAACATCAATGCCTAACATTAGTTAAGTATAACCAACTAGCAGTCCTAGGGGAGGGTCAAGGTGACCTTCCCCTCCGAGCTAGGAAAATAGCAAAGGAGCTATACAATGTCTATTATAAACGACAATTACTCAGGTGTAACTTGGCGCCATTCGGACGTCAGTCTACCCGTTAAACTCGGCATCCACGAACACATCGTAGATGACGCCACTGGAGGCACTGATACTGATGCACTTCCCAGCTCAGATCTCACGAACTTAGGCGCTTTGCCTAAGCACATCGGAGCTGAACTTAGGATCGGTGGACGTACATTTGTCTTCGCGCGTACAGCAGCTAACGTAACAATTGGCCCAGGTAAATTTGCTAGTCCAGATTATTCTGTTCAAGGCATCGCCCTGGGCTCTATTGATGACGGTACTATCACAGGCGGAGGTAAAGGTTCTCGTTCAATCACCATTACTGACGCAGGCCTCTCTGGTGTAACTCTAAACTCGCACGCAGAGGCATATTTAGGTGTGTCAGATGAAGCGGGTGAAGGTTATCAGTATAAGATTAAATCTAATACTGCAGCCTCTAGTAATGCTGTAACTTTTGAGCTTTACGACCCCATCGCAGTAACGTGTACGACTGCGACTACGGACTTTACACTCATTCCGAATCAGTATGATAATCTGATGCTCGCAGATGCTAACGTACCTCTTGACTTCCTGCCTTCTGGTGTATGTCAAGCAACTATCACTGCCGATGGCGCTGGAGTGCAGCAGTTCTTTTGGATTCAGGTCGAAGGTCCTAGCTTCGTGTTAGGTGAAGGTACCTTGGCTGTAGGTGATAATCTCACCTTAGCTGATGTCGCCGATGGCGCTGTTCAACTTGCAGACGCAGAAACCGAGACTCGTGTCGGCTATGCCCTCGCAGCAGGCGTAGACACTGAATACTTCCCGATAATGTTAAACATTCGTTAAACATTAGTATACAATACTGGAGGGGGGTTTCGTAACTTCCCTCCGGTTTTTGAGGAAAACGGCACACCTCTCTCGCCGTTAAGAGAGACACGACACTCATATTCTTAAGGAATTAATAATGCCCCTTTCAATGACAACCACAATCGAGACTCAAGGTGCAGAACGCATCTCTCGCAACCTTAGTATAGTAATCTTTAAAGTAGTAATCGCCTCTAGTGCCACTACTTCTGGCGGCGATGCTATTGCTACTACTGCCGCCTCTGGAGCTATTGCTGCCAGCCGAAAAATCAGTGACTTTTTCGATACAGACAAAGATGGTAACACTAATATCCTGACTGCTACAGCTCAGTGGGAAAATGCAGATAACATTACTCAAACTACAGGCTTCTTCCCGCAGTACAACATAGATGAAGATACACTTGAATTCATCAATGAAGTAGACGGCGCCGAATCAGCACTTTCTGCTGCTGACACAATAGCAGGAACTATCTTTATTACTGCAATTGGCCGAACAACCTTTACTGGCTAACATAGGAGCTAACTAATGCCTATATTAGATCAGTTACCCATATTTGACAGTGATACTCCTTCTTTGGTTACTGAGGTCGCAGAGAACCTGGGGCTTAGTGCCCCCTCTGCGTCCACAGATCCAGCCGCCCAAAAGATAGTAACTAACTTAAATCATACCCAGAAAGTTCTTACTAGGAGGCATGACTGGCGATCCCTTGAGCGCCTAGACAGCTCAGCAATCATTACCAAGGATCAATGGCAATACAACCTGCCGCCTCAGATTGCACGCATAATAGACGCCCGCTTGATAGACGATACTTCTTATGTCCTGGCTGACTGCAACTCCGACTGGAGCTATCCGGGATCTGCTACAGGAACATGTGATTCTAAGTACAGGCGTTGGGGGGACCATGCCATCAAAATGGTTATCTCCGGTGACGACAATGGGGCTGTTACTGCCCATTCAGAAGAGCGCGCCGGAACCCTGAGTAGTGTAGCAGACGGTTCCTCTGGCAGGTCTATCTTTACAGCAGGAGCTGCTCATGATCTGGCAAAAGGGGATGTAGTAACTATAGTAGGAACTAGTGCCTACAATGGCACTTATACTGTACTAGCAACCCCAGCCTCCACTACCTTTACAATCAAGAAAACCTATGCAGCCGAGACTCTAAGCGGAGCTACTTGGGCACATGTAGATGCAGCCTATGACTTGTCAGGTATCCAGGACGGTATGGTAGGCTACTGGATCTATAGTGACACAGCTATTGCAGCTGCTGATTTGATTGTCTCGCTTAGCGAGTCAGCAAGTGGCGCCAGTGGCATAATAAACCTATCCTGCCCAGCAATTGACGCCAATACCTGGACCTATGTCAAGCACACCGGAGTAGATTGCACGGCTCTAAATGCCTTCCGTACTGTAGGCATCTTAACTGACTTTGATAGCACTACTCCTACTATCTATATGGATAGTATAAATCTATATGCCCAGGACTACGGAGGTTTAACTTGGCCCCTTAAAATCATTAACAGGACGACACTAGATACTATAGTTCCAAGTCCAGGCTATATAGAGAGTTGGAAGCCTACAGTATTAGCCCAGGGCGCCGACTCCTTGGAGTTCTTTAGAAAGCCAGATGGAAACTACCCTATCTGGTTAAGATACAAGATCTGGCCTGAGGCCTTTAGCTCAGCCGTAGCAAGAAATGCACAAGTATCTCAAATTAGAGATGTGGATGACGTTCTAATAGCAGGAGCGACTTGGCTTGGATTTGTCAAGGAGCGCTCCTGGACTAGTGCCGGCCACTGGGAGGGCACCTTTAGACGCCTATTAAGTGAAGCTATACATCAAGACAACAAGGCTGACGGATATCTTCCTCAAATGGAAGGTTTCGGTGGGCATGCAAAACTGAACTTCGGCGATACACTTGAGGTTCCTCAAGAAGCCGCACTTACGGAAAGAGGAGATACAAGTGGATTCTTTTTACTCATCTAGCAAGCCTAATTTACCAAAGGAAAAAAAGAAAAGGCTGCCTATAGGTCAGCTTAATGGCAAATGGGCTTTTATCTTTAAGATAAATAATGTAGCCTCGCTACTTCTAATACCTTGGATCTCTTGGATTTCTCTAGAACTTATTCAGTTAAAAGTGGACATGGCTAGAATGCAAACTAACCACTTTACTTCCGTAGAAGGGGATGCAGTAAAAATAGACATAGCTGGGCTTAAGGCCACAGTAAACGATATGACTAAACTAGTAGATAAAGTAGTTAATATTCACATGAACCCTAAGGGCTCTGGTTAATGCAAAATCCGAATAACATTCCAGTCAGCCAGCTAGATAAAGGCTTAGTTCTTAACAGACCTAGTATAGCTCTAGAGGTAGGCTCCCTTAGGGCCTGCCAGAATGTCGTCATAACCGATGGACATATAGAGTCCAGGACAGGCTTTATTAAGGCCTTTGACGGAGCTTCTGGAGATTTGCCTAGCACTTTTACTCCCTTGGCTTTTTATCACAATAGAGAGTTTATAGTCATAGATGGCACCTCCAGCGAATCAGATTACTTCCTGGCCTTTGGAGTTGTCACCTCAACTAATGCTACTGCAGCCTATTACTGGGATGGTACAAACTGGACGACTATGACCGGTGATGGCATAGGCGTAGCCTTGACTACAGCCTATGATCATACAGTGTCAATTAGCAAAGGCATAGAGGATACCGCTGCTGCTTTAGGTAATCCAGACTTTCATGCCCTATTGGTTACTTATTCACCAACCAAACCTAGTGCAGTCCGAAGCACCAGTAGTACAGCTCCCAATCAGGTTTTTATGGTAAAAGACAGCGCTCCCACGGCTCTGTCTACGACAGACGCCCCAGCGTTTGCAACCAAAAAAGCCATCAGTTACTTTGGGCACGTAGTACTTCTAGGTGTAGGTGATGCCACTTATAATGATAGCTTGCGAATAAAATGGTCCACTGTTAATACAACAGATGGTTGGGACTTGAGCGACTTTACTTCATCCGGTTCAGGATACACTTGGATAGCAGACACAAATGGAGCAATCCTTACTGGAGAGACGCTCAGAAATAACATAATCTGCTACAAAGAAGATAGCATAGCACAGGGCACCAAGATCAGTTCGGCGCCTTATGTTCGCTGGGAGACAGTACTTCCTGACGTAGGACTCATGGGCCCAAGGATGCTAGCTAGCTTCAACAATAGGCACTATTTTGTTGGAACTGATAATATTTACTCTTATGGTGGCGGTGTTGATATACAACCGATAGGCGACAAGATCTGGACTCAGTTCTTGGCTGATGTTCGAGATGGAGGAGCTGCTGCTGATAAGCTCTACAGACATAGAGGCTTTGCTTCTTTGCACCCAGACATAGGGACAGTGGCATTCTGGATCGTAACCGGTACTAATGAATGGCCCACTAAGGCTTATGTCTACTCTATTTTTGATGATGCCTGGACAATCTGGAATGCTCCCGTAGGCTCTAGTAGCAATGGATACTTCACTGGCTATGGCTTGTTTAAGCACGACAGTAACATAACCGATGGCGAAGAGACTCCCGTTTATGCTGCCCACAAAGACTTCAATGATACTTTTACTTTTCCTGTCAAGTACGATTATTCTACGCTAAGCGACATGGACGTAGACTCTACTGGCAGCCTAGTAGCCATAAGTAGCTCTTTTGAGACCCAGGACTTTAGCATTTCTTTGGAGGACTCGCACATCTGGGCTAGAGCTTATTTTGAACTCCAAGGAATGGGCAGTACAGATGATGCAATTGTGGCATCTATTAGTACTGATGCCGGAGTAACTTATGACGGAGCGCATACTTTCTCAGTAACTAATGCCCAACCTAATGTCTATACTGCCCACTTTAATCGGCAAGCTTATAGAGCTCGCTACAAAGTGGCATGTGCCACATCAGGCGATGGCTTTAAGTGCACAGCTTTTGAAATCAGACCGGGACAAATGGAACAAAGCGAGGCCTAATGCCAATAGAAATTATAAAAGCCGGCTTTCCCAGCCCACCCAGGAAACTTAAGCAGGGCTCAGCTCGCACAGTAGAGGAGCTAGAGAGGCGCCTCTTAGACCAGGAGAGTCTTACTAGAGCTCTATTGGCTGAGCTTAATAACTTGGGCTTTGTTCGCTCAGAGTCTATTGAAAGTACCTTGGCTACGGCTGATGAAATTATACAAGAAGTCAACGCTAACGGAACCTTGACCTTTGATGCCGATACTACTGTAGCTGATGTCACTGCCAGCAGTCCGCAAGCCACTAGTTGGCTAACTGACGAAGGGGCTTTGGCTACAGAAGATAGTATAGACTGGGATTCTGGCGGCACCTCAGTAGCCTCTGGATTGCTTACTATTCCAGACCATTTTGTCGATGCCATCCCTAGTAGTGGCTCTGGCCTGCAAGTAACAGCAGAGGGTATGGGTTATTACAAAAGTGGGCATAGACTGAATGTATCAGATCCGTCTGGTTTTGTCATAGGAGAGATTGTAGAGCAATTAGTAACCGGTCCTTCTAAAGGTATAGTATGGAAAACAGAAGGCGTCTATTTATATGTAACTACTCTTACAGGTTCATGGTCTGGTGGCGGGGCAGGAGATCCGATTGTAGGTCAAACTTCGGGCACTTCAAAGACTAAAACAGGAGCAGCTACAGCTAGTACATCCTTTGGGATGTTCATTGGAGCTAGTGGAGATTTTTATTTCGCTGGAGATGATGACAATTACATAAGTTGGGACGGAACTAATATAAACATAGTCTGTGCCGGTGGTATCATAGGGAGCTCAACGGACTTCTTTGATATTACTAATGGAGTATTAGCTTTTTACGAAGATGTGGGCCCAGGTTCTTATGATGCCTACACCAGATTAGAGTCCGGCACCGCAGGTTTAACGATATCTACTTCGTCTACTGGAGCTACTCCTTGGATTGCTGCAAACATAACTGGTTTTGTTTGTGCTATGGATGATGCTCCGACTGGACTTACAGCAGGAGTACGTTTGTTAGGCGGCACCAGCGGAAGTGAAGTCTTCTCTGTAAAGGCTAAAGAGGCAGATGATGACGTAATCTTTATGATGCTTGGCAGTGACTCTACTAATCATCGAATACGATTTAGGAATGATTCTAGTTTATACGACATGAGAGGGGTTACATTACAGATGTGTGTTGTAGGCACAGAAACTGATGCCGTTCAAGGAGCATTGCGGATAAACGGAAATGATTTAGAATGTTATTTAAACGGTGGCTGGCAAGTCGCTGCAAGCGGTTAGGAGCAAACAATGGGATTTTTTAACGATTTATTCAGAGGTGGCAGCGGCCAGGAGCTGCACAAATTTAGTACCCAGACAGGCGGTCAACAGAAGCTAACTAAAGGGCTACTGCAACAGGCCAATAGAAAGCAAGGGACCTTTAAGCCTAGCTTTTTGCCTACTATGCAGACTAATCCTAATAGGGGGCAAAGTCAGGCTTTGCAAACTATAAGTCAAATAGGAGCTAGGCAGGGCCAGCCTACTAATAACCCTTTAAGAGGTGCAGCGGCTCAGCAACGAGGGGCGGCTAGTCAGGGAGCGGGCGGAGGCCAAGCCAAACCTAGTGGCCCTAAGGATATACCAGATATTATTAACAAAGGGCAGTCTCAGATTATTTCTAAGATCTTAGGTATACTATCTGGATCAACACAAGCCGGCCAAGCGGCCCCTAGGAGGTAATAATGGCTGTAAATATACCAGGACAAAGAGACATATTAGCCCCACCGGAGCAACCGTTTTATCGCTTCGGAGCTGATCCAAATGCCCCTCCTGTCGAAGGCCAAGCTCCAGGAGATACTACCTATATTAGGACAGCAGATATCCCTACTGTCAGAGAATTCAAAAACCTAGCTGGGCCTGATCAACTAGACAGAAGTGCCCAGTTTGGCACCTCTTTTGATCCGTTCTTTGAGGACGCCCAGTTTAGCAATGAATTCTTTGCAGACATAGGTATGTCCGCAGATGAGTTTGATACCTGGGCTAACTATAATCCAGTAAAAGCTGTTCGTAAAATTAATAACTTCTTCAAGGGGCGAGAGTCCTTCACCGGGACAGTAGATCAGTTTTCCGGTGTCAATGCTACGTTAGCAGCTAGAATAGAAGCCGATCCAGACTTTATGCAAACCTTTCAGCAGCACTTAGGTGACTATGGTGGCACGCCCTTAGAGCGCAACCTCACTATGATCGCCTCTGGAGGTTTTACAACTGATAGTGCCATCGGCGCTGAGCGCCTAGATGTGCTACTAGAAGACTATGATAGGCTGGCTTTGGCTACCGAGCACGGAGTAAGCGGTGATGACATTACAGTAGACCCTGGGACAGGTGAAACTACAATAGCGCCAGGGATTTTAACTCAAACTGAGGCAGATGATTACTTTAGCTCTCTAGATATAGACGGCTCAGAGGGAGCTATTCAGACTTTAGATGGTATATACGGAGACGACTCTGCCCAAGCCAGCGCCGATTGGCAGGAGTGGCTTGATAGCCCACTGAATGCTGACAACGAGTCCCTAGGAACTCAAAGGGATTTCTTTACTGCGCGTGGTATGACCCTGCCAGAAATGGATGTTCGAGGTGTCTACGCCTCAGGTGACATAGATGAAGAGAATGCCGTCGAAGCTTTCAAGGCCTTTGGTGAATGGAAGATGGCCAAGCAAGCCGCCAAGATCGAGGCTGATCAGCTGGTAATTGCCAAGGATACAGCAGCTCTTGCTCTAGGCAATGAAGATATCACCGGTGAGGGTATGATAGAAGATCCAGATAATCCTGGAGGCTTTATACCTGATCCTAATAAGTTTATTTTGCAAGAAGATGGCTCCTACCAAACTGTAGGCTTAAGTGGAGTTGGAATTGGGACAGCTGCAGAAGGGACACTAGGTGGTTTCTTAGGTGACGCTTTTGGCACCAATGAGGATGGAACTCTTAGTACCTTAGGTTCTAATGTCATCGACATGCTCGACTCAGGCTATAGAACTGATGACGAAATAGAATCTGACTTTCAAGAGAGCTTCAGCCCTACCAGAGCAGCCTTTGAGAATATCGTCGGGCCGCAGGCCGCCAGTCAAGCCACTATGGCCAGTGGAGGTTTCTTGGGTTCAGCCCAGCAGGAGGTATCTGGGGCAGTTGCAGCTCAGCTAAGTGCTGCTGAGACAGCAGCTAAGAGGCAGTACTACGATCAAGCTGATATGCAGAATATGGTCGCTTTTGAGAATAGCCTCAAGGCAGCCGAGGCCGTAGGAGATTATACACAAAGCCTGGCTAATGTAGGCCAGACTATAGCAGCTACGCAGCTTATGCAAACTCAAGCTAGAACTATGGAGTCCGATGCCTTCGTTAGAACAGCCCTGGGTGAAGCCCAGTATGATATATTAGTTTCTCAATTTGATGCCTCCCAATTAGATATTGCGCTCAAGATTTATAGTGCCGCAGCAGCTCAAGCCGGCTTCGATGTCAACGTTCTAAATCAAGCTCAGAACTGGTATATGCAAAACTTCGCCGGTGCTCTTGGAGACCCGCTACTAAGTCTCTATATGGGGTTGTCCGATATGTCACTTATGGCAGGCTACTTGAAAGAAGATCAACCCGAAGCCGCTGTAGGAATTAGAGATCAATTGCGAAATGCCTTTGGTGGCTGGGGCGGCTAAGACGATTTCAACCAAGAAAGGAAATTACAATGCCACAATTTAGTTTAACACAATCAGCCCCTCCGGCAGAGCGCATGCAAAAGAGGCAACTTGCTCAGCAAAATATGCAATTTGTCCAGAGTCAAGGGCAACAAGCTAGGCAGTTCCAGCAAACTAGAGATGATGCAGCTAAGCGTCTAGCCTTTGATAGAGAGAAGCTGGCAGAGACCATGAAGAACGACAAGATAGGACACTCTATAGCTAAGTTTGGGGTGCTTAGTAACTTGCTAGCCAACCCAGGGATGAACCCTGAATATAAGAATGAGCTAATTGAGGGCTTTAAAAATGATCCTAATGTCTCAGACTTGATGAAGACTGACGAATTCATCAGCGCCTTTAAATCTGTTAAGTTCGACAAGTCCAGTACAGATCTACTAGATGCCGTCTTAGCAGGTACAGTTACACCTGAAATGGCAGCCAAGATTAAGGCCGGCGGTGACGCTGACTTAGAGGCGCGTTGGATGACGATTTTTCTTGGTGAGCGAAAGGTCCATAAAGCAGAGCAGTCTGAGGTTGGTAAAGCCAAGGAGGCTAAGGCTGCAGCTCAACAGGCAGCTGCCAGTGGGGAATCTACACCGGAGCAACAAGAGCAAGAGCGCACTGCAGGCTTTTTGCCACGTGAAGATGTGCCACAAGAAGTGCAAGACTTAGTCAAGGCTCAACAAAGCTTAATCTCTATGCTAGGCAGGGGCAGGCCAGGTGAGAAACGAGAAGCCTTAAATAGGGCAAGAAAGGCAGTCCAAGATGCCCAAGATGCAATTGCCGGCAAGACAGGGGCAGCAGCACCGGTGTCAGAAAAAGCTACTGCATTAGCCACTGAGCTGATAAATGCTAAGCCTGCCTTACGCGCGGCAATCTATGCAAAAATAAATGCTCTACCCTCTACTGAGCGCGCCGTAGTTATAGCTGAAATTAAACGCCTTGAGGCCACTAAGTAATGGCAAAATCATTAGCCGATAAAATCAAACCTGTCGAAGTAGAAGTAACTTCTACGGGCAGTTTGGCAGATGCTATCAAGCCAGTTTCTGAGGCAGAAGACTTAACCAGTCTATTTGGTGCAACCGAAACTGGACAAGGAATCTTCCCAGCTCCAGAGCAAACTTTGAGTGACATGGGCAAAGCTCCTGATGAATTTGTCAATAGGCTTGAGCTTGACGAGTTTGAGCGCCCACTTTTCAATCAACTTTCACAAAACAGAGCTACTAGGGATTTGCTTACAAATAGCCAAAGTATTAATCTTGCAAATCCAGCTAAGCTCCAAGGTTCGGTGGCGCATACTAGGCTACAGGAAATGAATCAAGGCAAAGACATTGAGTCTCATGCCCGCATCCTAGCTACTCAAGGCTGGTCTGATGATGACATCAGGGCGGGTAGAATAGTAGTATCTATTAACGAAGATCCTCAAGTATTACTAGGGCAAAGTAAGCAAGAGCTTATAAACAAGGTGCTTACAACTGCTCCAGTGCCACTTAAAGACGGAGCGTCAGAAGCCACTAATAGGTTTATTCAAGCCTTTAACTTGCGCCAAGCAATGGACCAGGGCATCTATTCTGAAGAAGAGGTTACAAATGCCACTAAAAACCCCAAGAGTCGCTTTGGTTTAGACTTGCCGGACAGTGACCAGTTTTCTCTTTTCGAGAAGCAGCCTGCAGAGAGCTCGCAATTTGATCCTGTATTTGATATGCTCAAGGGGGCTAGTTTACCGGCAGGACCGCTACCATTTGTACCTAGTGCAGACAGAAGAAGTGCGCGCGACGAATCTATAATTAGCAGGCGTAGGCAGCAGGCTGAAACTGCAGGCGGCGCAGCAGCTGAAAAGACCTTTGGTTTTTTAGGTAGGCCTATTAGTCTGGGCCTGTTGGCACTTGATCCTACGCTTGATGATGCCGAAGAGCAAGGCCTTAGGCATATAATAGATCACAAACTGTCAGTGGCTAGTGTAATTAAAAACAACCCAGATGCCGAGAATTTTCAAGAGGCCTTGGCAGATGCAGAGCTTGCCGGTACAATAACTGGTGAATCTATTAAGTTTATCGGGTTAGGCAAGGCTACTGGAATCTTTACTAGTGTCGCTGAGGCGACGGCCTTTCGCTCCGGCATTTTATATGCAGGTTCCAACAGAGCTCTGTTTATAGACATAAGGCCTGATGAGACAGTACCACTGGGAATTGCAAGAGAGGCTTTTGGAGTGGCTACTGCTGCTCTAGTAGGGGGTTTTGTTGATCTTGGCATAGTTAAGGCAGGCGCTAAAGCCAGTGGTTTCTTTGAAGCTAAAGCAGCTGCCAAGAAATTAGCTAGTATGGAGAAGGGACAGAAGCGCGCCTTCTATGAAGGTGTCCTGAATACTTTAGACGATAATACACTACTTAAGCAATTGGCAGACAAGGATTTAGAGGCAGCTTTTACCAAGATAGATGAAGCAGAGGTTTTACTAACTAGGCAAGTAGGGCAATCTGATGTAGAAACTCCATTGACTGCTTCACTTTTAAAAGAAGCTATTAACAATACTACAGACATACAGGGTTTGGATGCCCTAGCTAAAATGGATATTCCTGGAGTGTTGGGGCAGAACTTAGGCAGCCAGATAAGGTCTAATAAAAAGCTTATAAAATATAGAACAGACAAGGTAGTTGATCAAGCTCAGCGTAGCCTTACGGATCTTAAGAATATTGAGCGCAACATAGGACAACTGGAGGCTAGGCTTAAGGTTGCAACTGGAGCCGATGCCGCCGATTTGAGTGCCCATCTAGAAGTTGCCAAGGAATTTAGGCAAACTACGCTGGCGCGTACTTCTCAGCTAGGCAAGAAGATTGCCAAAATGCCCGTGCAAGAAGATGATGGCATCTGGAAACTGGCTACACTGCTAAGAAAAACTAAGCAGACAACTAAAAATGCTGACAGTGTAGATGAAATAGATGAACTACTGGAAGCGGCAGCTAATGCCGATAACGAAGTAGGTCTTACGGGGCGCTCACTGCTCAAGGCTTTTGGGCAGACGACGAAGTTCCTTAAAGGCAACACTAAGGACTTAGCAGTTGCTGCATATCGCTCTGCTGTGCATGGACACCTGGCAGACTTAGCTGGGCCACAGGCTACAGCTATTATGAAGAATACTGAAGCTGGTAGAATTATGCTCAATCATCATGAGCTAGGAGTTCGCTGGGGAAACCTGCAGCGCAGCAATCAAGGTGCCGCTATTACTGAAAGCTTGAGCAAGCTCTCTGGGCGCGAGTCTAAGATGTTCAAAGATGTCATAGAGGCTTCAGATAATCCAGAGGCTTTGGCTAAACTGGTAGGTTCTAAGATGTCCCCTGAACTAGAAGCAGCTGTTAAGGTTTGGCAGGAGAAGTTTGCAATTGTAGAGGATTGGGTACAGCAATTAGGAGCTCCTAAAAATTGGCAGTCTTTAGGTAAAACATACTTCCCTCATGTAATCAGAGATGAATATAGGCGTGCTTTGCAAAAAGGCCACGGTAAGCTTTTTAATAAAATCTTAGCCAGTGAACCTAGAGCGAAGAGTTCAGCATTTAGGACTAAGCTTGTTAAGTCACTTAATGACCCAGACTTATTTGAAGTTAAGAACTTGACATCCAGGCGAGGCTTTAACTGGCCAGATGAGGCTTATATAAAAGATCCTGATGTCGTCTTCAAGTACTACTCTACGTATGCCTTCAATCGAATTGGTATGCTGCATCCAGAAGGGGCTAACTGGGCGGCCCAAATGAAGCCACATAAGATATGGAGTACTGACTTAAATGATACTCCACTTAAGACCTTAATGCTAAGTGCCAAGGCTGAGAATAGAATTCTAGGGAACATGACAGAGAGCGCTTGGAAGCATGTCCTAGGTAGTCCACAAAAAGGGATCTTAGCAGAGTTTGAGAAAACCTATGGTGGTGGTTTTAGGGCTTTTAATGCCGCCACACTGTTAACACTGACACCAGCAGCTAACATGCTTCAGTTCCTTATAAAGGGAGCTGATACGTTTGGATTTAAGAATATGGCACGTGGTTTTAGTGCCTTAGCTACTAAAAAAGGTAGAGCCTTTGGTATAGAACAGGGAGCCCTGACTAAGGGTAGTATGCTTTCTGTACTTGATATACATGAAGCTGACTTGATTTCTAGATCTCTAGCTAATACTGCTCTGGCACCTTTTAAAGTTACTGAGTGGCTGCAGCAAGCTGGGACAGTGAATGCTGCCGGTTTATATATGAGGCAGAGCACTAAGGCGCTGCACGACAGATTCAAACGCCTCAAGCTAGATCCTAAGAATGAGGCCACTAATTTCGATGCCCTATTTAGAGCCAAGTCTTGGCCGGGTGCTGTACTCAAGGCATCTGCTGAAACTGTTCGCCCTCTATTGCCTGGGGTAGGCAAGTATGTACTAGGCGATATCAAAGAAATAAATGCCATACGAAAGGTTATGCAAGATCTTAAGTTCACTGATGCCGAGATATTAAGGATAGCGCAAACTGGGACACTCACTAATCTAGATATGGCTAGGGGCGTGCAGAACGCTAATGTAATTGTGAACTTTGTCAATGGTAGCCCAGCGGACTTGAGTGCTCCTGTTAGAGATGCTCGAACAGCGCTACAGTTCTTTCGTTTTTTGCAGGGCTCAGTCAAGAATATGCAAGATAAGCTTACTGGTATGATAGTACCTATACCTATTAGAGGTAACAGTGGCAAGATAGATTGGCGCTCCTGGAAAGCTCCTAACCTTAGAAGCTGGATTACTTTGTATGCTGGAGCTGTCGGTGGTGATGAGATTCGCAAGCGAACTCAGGCACTTAAAGGCAAGGATGTCCGAGATGAGGGTCCGGGACCACTAGATATTACACCCAAAGATTTTGTCGGTGGGGCTAAGGATTTGGTTACTAACCTTTGGAAGTATCAGACGCTTAAGTGGCCTGATTGGGGTCCTAGAGTTGCCAAGGGCTGGATGGCTGCTGGTATGCTAGGCCTGGCTGAGAGTTATACGCAAATGAACAGAGTAGATAAAGGAACTAATACATTAGCTCAAGCCTTAGGACCTACAGCAGGAAGGGCTTGGGAGGCTACTAGATATGTTACCGGTGTAATCACAGATGTAATTAAAACTGATGCCCCTATGACCTTTGCTGAGCGTACTACGCTATTTTTGTCTAATGATAACCCTGCCATGTCCATAGCTTATGCACTTACCCAAAAAACAGATCATGAATTGCTACAAAGTAAAGCCGGCAACTTAACAAAAGGCTGGTTGCGCTCTAAGGGATTGACACTAGAAAGGCCTACTGTCACCGGAGATAAGCCGTTCTTGACCCTTAATCAAGCCATGATCAAGCGTAACTTTTCCTATAATAGTGACCTGACTAGCAAAACTCTTGATGATGCCATGCCTAATATCTTCGATCAAAGCTTCGGTGAGATACGTAAACAAGGCGAAGCGCTTATTAGTAATCAAGGTTTCTTGAGCCTCTTTGGTTTAGACGAGAATCTTAAACTCTATAAGTCGCAGGCAGGCAGTGACTTAGATAGAGTCTACGACTTAATGTTCCAGAATATTATGCATCGCATAGTAAATGACGGCCAACCTTTTAGTGTGGCAGTAGAAGATTTATCTAAGGCACTGGGTACTGGTGGTAATGCTGTCAACAATAAAATGAAAGCCGAGTACGGTGGTCAAGTTTCTATAAACTTAATGCTCAACGATTTGCCAGAGGAGCAGGCTAGGGCAGTTGAGACGTATCTTGAAATTGATAACTTGTATAAGATGGCACTAAGCGATCTAGTTTATACTGTGCATGACTCAATTTTAAGACAAGCCGAGCAGCTTAATATACCTATTGAAGGTGAAGGCTTCTTGTGGAAAGATAACTTAGAGCTTATTAGACCGCTTATAGAATCAGGTGATGCTCATACAGAAGTTTATAAACTTATAGACGATACTATATCAGAGAAGCAGCGCCTAAATATCAGCCAGGGTAAAGATCAGTTTGAAGGTGAATTTGATTTCTAGCTTTAGGTTCTTGACGAAAAATAATAACGCAACTTTTATACGAAAGGTAAATTATGAGAACTATAGTAATGTCCCGGAGTCCTTGGTTAGCTAAGCATCTGGATTGTCACTTATATGGCTGTCAAGCGAGCATCGAGGGGGTCAATCAAGTAGATACAGTGGGGGGCTATGATACTTATATATCAGATGGGATGCCGCCTATCAGTTCTGGTGCATCTATCATAGGCTGGAGTCACCTATCAGATAAGCTAAACAGCGATGTAGTCTATGCTGATACACTGTTAGAGGGCCAAGGCTTGGCTGTTAATACTAGCAACACTAAGGGCATAGAGGTTGGATTAGCTGGTTGGCATGATAAACTAGAGGGGTGGCAGGGTAAACCTTTTATAGTAGCTGAGCAGATGCACCTGATGAACCGAGACTTAGGGCCTCGCTTAGGTGAGCCTGCAGGCCTTACTATTAGGCCTATTGCACCTGACTCTAGGTTGGCTCAAGAGGTGCTAACTAAACTTGATGCCCTATTGGTAGATTATACTGGACCGGTCTGTTTGCGCTTGATCCTTGCTGGCCAGAAAGTTATTGTAGAGCAGCTTAAGCTTGGCTTTATAGAGGGCTGGTTTGAGACGGCACTGGAGCTGCAAAAAGGAAACCTGCTAGATGAGCCACTTAACTTGGCTGAAAATATTGCTGTTGGGATACTTGTTACTAGGCCACCTTATCCCTATAGTGATCCTGATTATGTCTCAGTAAAACCTAAGCTGGAGAAGGCCGCCGAAAGGCATGTCCATTGGCAACATTTGCAGAACGGATCTCTGTTCTATGCCACTGCATGGGGAGAACCACTTAAGGCTGAACTGCTGGCTAAGGAGGCTAGGATGCGCATCTATAGGAGCCTCAGGAATATGCAAATCCCTGAGGTCCAATATAGAACTGATATTAGTAGCTTGGCGCATATTACCTTTGGGGAGGTTGAAAGTTTGGGGCTGTTAGCTCCATTGGTTAGCCATAGCGGCTGCGATTCCACTGTAAGTTTTGCTCCTTAGTCTCGCCCTATCCTTGCTAGGAGGAAGGTAGTGCATCCTGTGCTGCTTGTTCTTAGGTAGTGTCAGCATCTCGGCCTCTACGTTATTAGTATCGGTCAGGCATGGTAAGCCCTTTAACCATAAACACGTTGCTTTGCGCTCAGGATGTCCAAACTGCCACGGCTGGATGATCTGGTCAGGCTTGCGCCATTGAGTTGACATAATGCCGATAGGGTTCTCAATCGCCATCTTGTCGCATGGCGCATTAGCTATAGCCATAAAAAAATCTATCCCTTGCTGTTGCCTGCCATCGGCCCGTTTCTCCTTGAACCAAGCCGCGCCAGATACCGCCAAGTGGGTGCAGGGTGGAAACGCCAATATCATATCCCAGCCATCAAGCCTATCCAGCACATCTCCTTGAATATGCCACTCAGGACGACCACCGCTACACGGCTCAATGTCGCAGCTATACGCCTCGCAGCCCTTAGCCCTGAATGCTTTGCAAACCATCTGCGATTCCTCGCAAGCTATAAGAATTTTACTCATTAAACACTCCGTTTCTGTATAAGTTATACAACATATGTTCCATTAGGCACACAATGGGCTCCTCTAATCTGTCTTCCAGATCTAGGGCGAGCCCATATTTTATAGCTATATGGGCGCATTCGTGCAGCAAAGTAGATACTTGGCTTATGTCTTGGGCTCTTAAGTAGCCATTGAATAGATTAAGTATAGGTTTGCCGTCGTGCTTGTCCCAGACTACTTCTCCCATGTCACCTTCCATGCCTAGACGCTTGAGCCTGACAATGGGCCAGTGAGAGTGGTGCACTTGGAGAAAGTCGCAGGCCTCTTCTCCTAAGGCCTGCAACTCTACTCTTGTTAACTTTTCGTATTTCACTTAGGGCCTGCTTGCCTAGCTTTGTACTGACAAATGAACATGCCTCTCCAAGCTCGCCAGTACCAGATCGGAAGTCTATGGGTTATCCATTTTTTGCGATACTGATTTGAGCCTTTGGTGGATACATTGAATGTATACCAAAACCTAAAAGACTGTAAAAATATTCTGAGGTTTCGCATAAGTTACACCTGTCCTGTCCAGAGTTTATACACTAGTACGGCAAGAGAGCCCCACCATAATAGTACTATTATTGTTCCTGTAACAGCTAAACTTAAAGCTGTTACTATAGATATATTGCTTATTGATCTTCTCATGGGCTTTATACTCCTTTTAAACCTAGATAAATTAAATATACACCTAGTCCACTTAAACTTATAGCCGCTGCCATACCTACAACATAATAAAAACAATCTTTCCATGTTGGATTCATGGGTTACATACTCCTGTTATTTAGCTTGACATAAGGTTTGAGCTTATTGTAGTTGCCTTCCAGTTGGTAGACATCCTTGATATTGTGATCCAGTATATAGTCTAGTGACTTCTGGTTGCCTTGCAGACCTCTAAGCCAATGGCCGTGATCTATTTTAGTCTTAATATCCTGGCCAGTAAGGGCGTCACCAATGGCACCTTGCCTGTTGCTGTGCAGGCATAGTTTGGAGCGTGCCATATAGTAAGTGTCGCTATGCAGCTTCTCACCGAACAGTGGAACAATGTCATCTAGGCCATGTATAAGCGCTCTAGTTCTGATATAGGGTATATCGAATTTGGTGCTATAGTGCCCTACTAACCTATCGAAGTCATTGTCAATAGTAGCGAATAGGGTTTCTACTATGCGCTTATCTAAGTCACCTTGTAAATCTCGCTTGGTTACGCAATCATAGATTACTGTATCCGAATGAGCAGGCTTGATTGCCCAGCTAAGGATTATGCCGAAGTTAGCTTTTAGGTTACTGGCTTCTATGTCAAGGAAACCTACGCGCTCTTCGATGCGCTTCTCTTCCAGGAAGCACTTATGGTGAGCTATGCCGTTCCTGCCGTGAGAGCACCTGTGGTTCCATAGCTCAAGTATTTCTGCCTTGGTCATTGCATTTAAATTAAGCTTTGTGTTCATTGTTGGTCTCGCTTTCTACATATTTAGAGGGTTGCGGTACGTCTTTTAATTCGTTCCAACTACCATGATATAAATTAAATTCCCATATAGTGCCGTCATTACATAGTACAAAAAGCACACGGTCTTTATCTGGATCTTGGCCTGCTGTTATTTGCATTGGAATTCTAGTCATGTTTAGTTTCCTTTTTAGCTAGTTGTTTTCGATATGCTTCTAGTACTTTGATTGCGTGCGGCACAGTCTCGGATATACCATAGGGGATGCCTAGTTGTTTGCATACTTCTATTTCATAGGTCATACCTCGGCTGGTTTTGGGGTCGTCTACACAGAGCATAAAGTCACAGAGCCTTAGGATGGAGGCGTCGTGCTCAAGTACCCAGTCTTGTTGAGCTTTGCTGTAAAGCTTTGCTTCTTGGTCTGCATTTATCCATTCATGTGGTGCATAGAAGTATATATCTTGAGCAGCATAGTAATCTCTGAGCTCGGATAGTCTGATGCAGACATCATCTATGTTGAACTTAATATCCAGGGTACTGGGTTTGTCTGAGGGGCCACGTATCCAACCAGCTATGTATACTTTAAGCTCCTGCTTTCTGGTTTTCATTACTTAATGTACTCCTTAAATTCGGTTATAGTGTCTGTTTTTAAGTCCTCTTTGTGGTACCTGCCCTCTGAGTGATAGTCTATGCGGACAATACCAAGATTCTTGGCAAGCACTCGCACTCTTGTATAGACGGCTCCGTTGCCATGCCTGTCTTCGGTTCTGATTGAATAGTATTTAGGCGTCACCTAAGGCCTCCTGTGGTTTATATCTTCTTGTTCGGCTAATATTTTAGCAATTTTAGGCGGCTCCCAGCCAGTAGGCTTTAAAATTTTGCCATCTTTTCTAATAGCGCCGCCTTCTTTTTGCATATTACTTTTATGTACCTCTTTCCAAGTTTTGCGAATATCAATACCATAGGTAATAGCCATACCCATCAGAACATATATAAGATCAGTTATAGCATCTGCAATTTCCTCTAAATTTTGATCTGCAACTGCATTACTTAACTCAAAATACTCCTCTTGTACAAGACGACTGCGTAACGCGCATAACTTAGAATCTTTTATTAAAATTGGTGTAGTCCCTATAAAACGCTGGAATTTTCTATGGAATTCAAGTACATCTTCAAACATATCAAGGTGTGTATCTTTACTCACTTAAGCGACTCCTTTCTTGTATTATAGTTTCTGTCATGTCTGCACTATCTATTAGCTTGGTGGCTTTGCTGCTTAGTTTCCAGCTATGCCCGCCATGTCTCTGTCTATCACCGTCTTTGGCAATTATGTTAATAGAAAATAGATCTTGTATAAGTTTATCTCCGTTAGCTTGGTTTATGCGTATCTCGTTCTGCAGGTCTACGCAACTCATGTTATGATCGTGCGCCACTATGTAGCTAATCACCCGTCTCCTCAGATCTGGGATACTGGAGAAGGAAACTCGCCTCAGTATCTCCCAAGAGGAGCTGGTTAGAACTCCGGAGCGATCCACCATAGCAAGGCCGATGGCCAGGGCGTTCATGGAGGCTGCCATTCTGGCAGGTGATTCGTCTACAGGCATGCTGTTTTTGCGTATATCAGTGTCACCCATACCTACTGTTCTAAAGCAAGCAGAAAGCATAGCTAGGCGGGCAATTTGCAATCTGTCGGCGTCACTTATAAACGGCCTGACATACCTGGATTCGCCGTGATTTAGTACGGCGTGCACCATAGCAGTTGCTCGTTGCTTGGGGTTTTTGCTTTGTTCTCGGCTACCTTGGGCTTTGCATGCAATCGTTTCTCGCCTGTCTAGGTCTTGTAGAGCCAGACGGAGCATCAGCCAGCGTTCGCCCATGTCTGCTACGCCCATAGTGTACTTATCTATTCTTGGGGTACAGCCTGCCATATAATGTACTATGCCATCGAACTCTAGCATCTGGCCGTTGCCATACGGGACTGAGCCGTGACCGTCATGTATGAGCCTAATGTGGCCCATGATTTGCTTGACGTCTTGCCGGCTGAAAATATTAGTGATATCATGTGTTAGCATTACTTTGCCTAGGCACTTGTGTATAAAACTAAAGTTGGCCGCTTCGTATTGCAAAGCTTGGGCGGCTTCTTTTTCCTCGTCGGTTTCAGCATTTTTGATAGCTTCTTTCCGCTTGGCTTGGAACTTCTTGCGCCTAATCTTTTCGGCATCTTCGTCTTTGTAGCCACTGAAAATAGTCTGGCCTGTTAGCTGGTCAATGGATACTATTTGCTTGGCACCTCTGATTAGGTCGAAGATCTCGGATTTGCCGCCACTACTAGGAGCTACTACCAGGCCAAATAAGGACTTGTCTATGTAGCGCTCAGCTAAGGCTATAGCTAGGCAGAACTTGAGCATAATAAAGAGTTCTTCGTCCATGTCTAGATAGCGGCTCATTTCGTCTGCTACGCTTTCTACTCGTATAGCTTTTGCCATCTAGATCTCACTCCAATCTTTACCGACCTCTACTTCAATGGGAATAGACAGGGGCTTGTGGTTAATATTTATAGTCTGGCTTAGCTGCGAATTCATAATTTTTGTAAGCTGCTCTATACTCTTGGTTGGGCAGCTATAGACTACTTGATCATGCACTTGAAGCCTGAATCTAGGTCTGCCGGTGTCCGGCCAAGTTTGCTTGAGTATTTCGTTATGCGTAGCTACCATACCTAGATTTAGCAGGTCGCCGACAGTAGATTGGGGTATATAGGACCAGGCATCTCTTAGGTACTCCTGTCTGTAAGTTTTGTTTATAAAGTATCCACCTTTCTGATCTGGGACTCTGGTTTTATTAGTGACTCTATCGAAGAAGGTTCTGTGCCTGCCAAAGGGAGTTACCAGGACGCGCTCCCTTTCTATCTGGTCAGTTATGCGGTCACGCCATAGGCTGAGTCTAGGGAACTGAACGCAGTATTTGCGCCAAATCTTCTCGGCCTCGGCCTCAGTTATGCCTGCAGTAAAAGCGAACTTGCGAGTCTTCATGCCGTAATTAGTTCCATGTACCAAAGTCTTAGCTATATTTCTCTGGGTTTTGCTTACTTTTTCTTCGAGGACATTAAATACTGAGGAGGCTACGAACTCAAAGATACCTTTGCCGGATGCGAAGCGCTCCATGAGATCTGTTTCTCCAGCTAACCATGCCACTACCCTAGCCTCGGCTTGGCTTAGATCGGCTGAGACGAACTTGTGTCCTTCGTCTGGGATATAGAGACTTCTGATTAAGCCGGCTCTACCTTTGCGCTTAGGTATGTTTTGTAAGTTACAACCAGTACCGAAGACATTTTTTTGACTAGATAAGCGGCCAGTTTTTACTTTGCCTATATTGTAGGAACAGCGCATCCGATTGTCGGTGTCTACCTTGGCTTCTAAATAGGTGTCGATTAACTTAGAGCTGGCTCTGTGTGCCAGTAGAGCTTGGATGAACTTAGAGGCTTGCTCGTTCTTGACTTTGCTGGCTAGGATTCGCTTCAAGGCTGCGTCGTCGGTTGTTACTCTGCCGTGCCTGACTCGCTTATTGAGTTTGAATGCCTTATAGAGGACGTCGGCTACTTGCTCTGGACTGGCTGGATTAAAGTTAAAGGTATAGTGGCATATCTTATCTAGCAAATTTAAGAAGTTCTTGGTAGGTGTGCCATCCTTCTTTTTGTCTTTGCCGGATTCTTGTAAGCTGGCCTGCTTATCTACTAGAGCAGCGATTTCTTTTTTCTGTTTACTAAACAGAAAACCTGAAGGGATCATAGCAGCCAAATCAGAACTAGCTATACCGCGCTCCTTCTCTAGGGTTAGCTTGACCTGGGCCCGCTTAGTTAAGTCAATTTGGACACCTTCTAGCTGGGCCTCTAGCAAGGGAGCCAGCAGGTCTATGTAGAATTTCTTGTGAAAGGCTACTCCGGTGGCGCCCATCTCTTCTATCTGGGCTAGTGCAATCTCTAGAGTTACCATAGTATCGTAGCAATTGTAACGCCCTAAGACTAAGCTGTTCATAGTGCCACCTTGAGTGGCTTCACCTAGCATATTTTTGTAGTAAGGCATATCTGTATAGATAGAAGTTAAGAAGTCCAGTGATCTAGGAAGCTCTACATATAGCTGATGGGCGCCGCAGAAGGTATCAAAGGCATAATTGTTTACCGGATAACCTCGCCTGATTAGCAGGGGTATGTCGAAGTTGCAACCATTCTGGAATACTTTAGGAGCTGGGTTGGCTAGTAGTTCGAGGCAGGCTTGATGGGCGGCTTCTTTGCCTATAGCTCCATCTGTGTAGCTGCCGGGAGTTAGGAGGAAAGAGACACCTAGCTCTATGTCATTGGAAAAGCCTATAGATATTATGTGATTAGTCCCAATTGTAGATTCTATGTCTACAGCCAGGTGCCTATCTGGGCCTACCTCTCGTATATGCTCTAGTGCTTGGCGTACTTCGTAGGCATTGGTAGGGACTATGCAGGCTCTAGGTGTTCTATGCAAAGCAGGGTCGTGCATTTCACATGCCAACCTTTGGGTGTCAAACTCTAGCATCTGCAAATAGGGGCAATACTTCCTAAGGGCAGCTGCTGGATGTACAGTAGCCATTACCTTTCTATGCGTGCCTAAGATAGGGGTGCTCAAGAGAGAGCCACGCCAGTTCAGGATGCCATCTTTTCCGGTTACAGACTTAAGGGCTTCACTGCCAAGTAAGAGTATAATATTAGCGGAGCAATCTCTAAGCTCCTTGAGCAGGGCTAGGCGAGCCGCAGCTAAGTCCTTAGGAGGGATCTTAGAGAAGTCTCCTTTAGGCGGCCTGGTCTTGAGGACATTTGTTATATAGCAGGCTTTGCGGTCTATGCCTGCATTCAGCAGGGCTCTGTTTAGGACATTGCCAGAGGGTCCTATGAAAGGGACACCTTCTTGCATTTCTTGCTTGCCGGGTGCTTCGCCTACTATGGCAATCTGGCAGGAGTCTTGAGGGCCTATTGGGAGGACTGGGTCTGTAGGGTTTCTAAGGGATTTCATGCTCTAGTCCTTCCACTTCTAGTAAGTTATTTTGAGGCTCGTCAGAGACTAGGTCGTATTTAAAGGAGTCTCTTATTCTCTCTAGTATTTGTTCTTTTTCTCGCGCTGTCAAGCCATTTGGGAAATGAATCCCAAGTCTTAGTATCGCAACTCGGTAATTAGCATAAGCTAATGGTATGGCTAATCTGTATACCTGTTCAGTGGGCGTTATTAGCATTAAAGTCCTCCTTTCTTTTTAATAGCTCAAGAGTAGGGATAAAGAATTCATCGGTTTCAGCCGGAGGGGCTTCGGTTTCTAGCATAAAATCCTCTAAGCCCAGATCGTTTAGCTTGCAATATATGACAAGAGCCTCTCGAACCAGTGTCTGATAGTAGGTAGTTCCACTTGGACCTTTGAGGCCCATTAGCCCGGCGATGGCTGCTGTAGAGTAGCGTCTGCCATATCGTAAAGTTATATAGTAGCGAGTTCTGTCTGTAAGTTTCAGGTCAAAAAGGACACTTAGGATTTTATCAGTATCTAGTATTTTTCGAGTCTCTTTAGGCTCTTCTATTACATTATTAGGCTCAAATAGCTGCTCAGGTTCAGGCTTGCTTCTATTTTTATAGGGATAGGCGTGCTTACGTCCGGCTGTACGAAAGCCGTCGAGGACGAAACTAGAAAAGGTGCGTCTATAGCGGGCATCAAACTTAGAGGCGCTGGTCATCAAGGAGCCATATAAGATGGAGCGCATCTCGTCTCCTTTTTCTGAGTCAATCTTGACTGAGTAAAGGGTGCATATATAGCCTATATATTTATCGACAAGACCAAGGTTGTCTTCCACTAGCTTTTGCTGGCTAGGTGTTAGCGGTTTGTCGGAAAGTTTTTGAGGGGGCATCTTGGGTCTCCTGTTGCACATACAAAGGTTGGTAATAAAACAAAGCCTCTAGTAGCAGAGGGATTCGAACCCCCATCTCCTGCTAAGGTGGGCAGGGCGCTGCTCGCACTCTCTAGTTTAGAAAGGCTCATATTCATTTTGAGTTACGCTATACTACTAGAGGACTTTGTTTATTTTGCAGGACTAGGGCTTGAGAATATTTACCCAGCCGGTGCGTTCAATAGGACCAGAGACATCTACTTTGCCGATACGCACACATAGAACTGAGCCGATGAGACCTTGTCCGGCTTCTGCTCGGAATGTCTTATCTTGGTCGTCTACTAAGGCGCCATATAAGTAGAAGTCGGCGATTTTTTTCCACGTTGATTCTTCGGAATCGTCACGGAATGAAGGGCGCTCGTCATCACCTATGTAATTGACGGCTTTGCGATCAAAGCTAGTGTGGATGTCACTTAATCCAGCTTGGGCACAGGCGTGCTTGATTGCAAAGGCCCGCTTGCCTTCTAGAGCTAAGTAGGTTGAGCATCGCTTACCATTCTGTTCGCCGTCACCGCCTGTTATGATCTTGGCGTCACACATGATTGCGTGTCTGTGGCGACCGCCAAGCTCCTCGATAGGCTCTGCTGAGACTTTGAGTTCACCTTCAGTGATCTCGATTGTATAGTCTCCAGGTGGCACCAGATAAGGGTTCTCGTCTACATCTTCATAGGTTGGTCCGAAAATCTGAGATTCATTCTGGGTTGTCATGATTTTTTTCCTTTTCTAGAATTAGGATTTTGTTGGCTCTGCTACTGTAGCAGAACTCGTTGCCTTTGCTAGCATAGCGGCAATGTCTGGTTCTTCAGTGGCGTTTAGATTTGCCCAACGGCTCTTGGTTGGAAAGCCACTTGAACCCCTAGTGACGACTTGGTATTTTACGGTGTCGTCTTCAAGCGATAAAGCCTCAGTCCTAAAGATTTGAGAGAATTGTTTACCGTCGCTTAATTTGTCACCGAACATACGGCCTTCACCAGCAATTTTGTACTTGAACGCTCCAGTGCGCTCGTCTTTTTCACTAGTTTCGTGAGCTATGAATATTTTTGAGCAAGGCAGGGCTAAGACGCCATAGAAGAACATTAGGGACTGCTCCCCTAGGGCTTGGTATAGTTCTCTTGTTCCGGCTCCAGCTTGCTTAGGGATTTCGCCTGGTTCTAGGCCTTGTCTAGCTCGGACATAAGTCCAAGCAGCTAGTGCCATAGAGGTTAGACTGTCTACGACTACTACATCATAGGGGCACTCTTTGGTGAACTGACCTAGGAGTTTGTTTGCTTGGGCCCAAGAGGAGCAGGGATCTCCGCCCTGTATGGTTGCTATAGCTGGAGTTTTTACTGGCTTTAGGTGTGGTTGAGGATACAAGGTGGCGTACTCCACATGAGCTTGGGAAGATTTGCCGATAACGGATTCTAGGCCCCCTTGGTCGAACTGGAAAAAGAACTTCTTTCCGGGGGCTGTGCTGGCTAGGGTAGTTTTACCGGAGCCAGATTCACCTACAATGAGCATATTGTAGTTTTCGCTTAGGGTTGCGTCGTTTAGTTGCTTAATTAGGGGCATGAATTAGTTCCTCTCGCTTAGACATTATGATTTTTATTTCTTTGTGTAGCTTTTCAATGGCCGCCAGTTTTTTATGCATTCTCAAGCCAAGAGCTCTACATCTATAAGCTTTTCGGCTCTCTTTGTGCGTGCTGCGTTTAGATACTGGCAGCTTGGTTTTTGGTTTAGTGGTATTAATGACTTTAGCTACCATCTTAGCTAATGTCTCGGGTTTAAGAACTATTTCGCCATCTTCAATAGTGTAGCAGTCGTGCATTGTACCATCAGCATGAAACTTACGGTATTTAGGCTTTCCTTCTGGCGTAAACTCACCAGGTAAAATCTCCCAATGTAAGTTTTGTTCTTTGCAGTGTTTGCATTCTTGCCAGCGCTTTTCGTCTTTAGTCATTAGGGGCATTCTTTGGTTCCTTTTATAGGAGGTTATTATATAGTTTCATGTTCAAAGCCTAGTTTATCTATTGGGCTTTGTTTTTTCTTTACTTTTAAGGTAAATGTGTTTGAGTTTGTTGGACCCCTCATTTGGACCCGTATTGCAGCTTCTAATTCGGCCATACTGTCAATGGGGGGAATAAGAGGGCTTGAGTTTGATCTTGTAGTAGTGGGGGCTGCGGTCTCTCCATCATAAGTCCACCAAGTAGTGCCTCTTGAGCTAGTTAGTTGATATTCGGAAGTTACTGCCATAGCTTTTTCCTTTCTGGCTTTTATTTTTTCTTTTATATAGAGAAGTATTGCACTTATTAATATCATACCTGAAAAAATTAGGCAGCTGCCGCAAAGTATTATATAAAACCCGTACATTATAAGACCTCATTGTGCATATCTGAGTAGCCTAAGCCAGGTTCCCAATGATCTTTGGTGAAGTGCTGCTCAGTCATGGGGACGTCGTGCCAACAGTGGTCATAGAAATCACAAGGCCTGTTGAAGTCCATGCAGGCGTAGCGATTTTTTTCTAAACTAGCGGGCCTAGTGTGGCGGCATTTTTTTTGCTTGGCTAGATAAAGGGCTAAGTCAGATTCGAACTTAGCTAGGCGAGTGGCATCTGGGCGCACCAAAATAGGCTTAAGTAGTTGTTTTCGGTGGGCAAAGGGGCAATACCAGACTCCATTGAAGTCTGAGCCGAATAGGTTTTTGCCCAAATATAACTGGCCGCTGATTTGCCCTTCGGCTACTAGGGCGTGCTCTACTTTGTTTATATTTGGGACATAGGCACTGGTTTTGTGCTCCAAAAAATAGATGCCATCTGCTTTGTATAATTGCTGATCTACTTTGGCGTTCCAACCTCCATAAGAGAGGCGGGCTTCGGGCTTGGTTTCTTGGCAAGAAGCTGGGTCTATTTCGTATTCGGCGGCGGCTTTTAAATAAGCAGGGAGGCTGGTTTTTAGCGTAGCTATCTGCTCCTCTGTTAAGGTGTACTGAGCTAGGAAATCCCAAGTAGGCGGCTTTAAGGGGGATAGGTAGTGCAGCTCAAGCATATGGTGGTAAGCTGAGCCGAAGTTAAGAGCTGCGGAGCGCTCCTCTTGAGGTTTCCAGCCTGCTAGGAATAAGCGCCCTAGAGTTTCGCATCTAAGACAACTAGCGGAGCTTGTCCAATCAGATTGCTCTTGTTGTGCTGGTGCTTTGGGTTTAGTAGTCAATGATTTCGTGCTCCATGTTTAGTTTAGCTAATGGGCTGTTCTTTTGAGCGCACTTAGGGCATATCCATTTTCGTATTGCATAAAAATCGTCCCAACTTGTGTAGTAGCGTAAATTGCACCCTGTCTCGTAGCACATAAAATCGACATAAGTACCTGAATCATAGTTTCTAGGTTTTGCATTTGCATAGCCAGGTTTGATTTTAGGTTTACGGCTCATAATTCAGGCACCTCGTGCTCAAATTGGCCACTAAAGGCCTTAGTATAGGCGTCCCAGCATTTAGGGCAGCGCCCTTTGTAGTAGCCACTGAGGCTTGGGTTGGCGTGAATCTGTTTTATGCGGTCTTTTTGCATCTGTTCAGTGCGCTTAAACGTAGTGCGACACTCGCAATTTGAGCATTGCTTATTACTGGCGTACGGATATATGTTCCTCTGGCTCAGAACTACCCCACACGCCTTTTCTCCCCAGATGCTAAGATTGAGTTCAGGGTAAGCTTTGATTCGCTCCCTTGGAGTTAGGCTAGAAGTAGTACTGAATATATTGTTTTCGGGCATAATGAGCTCCTTAAGGATACTAAAAAATTAGGGGTAGTTCAAAGTAATTATTTATTATTCTAAGCTTGAGCAGGGACTGCAGGCTGGCTGGGGGAGTCATATTGGTTGGTGCCCATTAACTCTAGAGCGTGAATAGAAAACTCAAAGTCAGTTTCTAAAAGGTTTTCTCGCAAGTACTTGGCATACTGGCTGGCCAGCAAAGAAGCTGCTATAGTTGCCCCGTAAATCGTAGTTCTTGAGGTGCAGCGCTCTACTAGAGCTGCACTGTCAGAAAAAAGAGTTTCTTCGTAAACTTCAGAGATTGAGTAGGCTATTGGAGTTAGGATGCGAACTACTTCGGCGGTCATGCGGGATTCGGCATAGAATCCTTGGAAGTCCATTAGTACTAGATCGTTCCACATTTGAGTGCGTCCGGTCATGGTATCGAGGCAACAAAAGACGGCATCTTTGCCTTCTAGGTCACCTACGTCATAACTCTTTTCTACGGCTAGGGTTGTGACTGTGCCATTTATTTGGTTGCATAAACTCTTGGTTGCCTCTACTTTAGGTTGGCCTAAGTCAGCATCTAAGAAGGCTTGTGAGCCTAGGTTTACTTCTTCTACTATATCATAATCAACTAGAGTCAGGGATTTAGCGCCCATAGTGGCAAACTGAATGGCTAGTTGGCGCCCTACGGCACCGCAGCCGATAATTAGTATGTTGCCTAAGGAGGCTTGGTTGACTAGCTCAGAGCTGCGCTCGTAGCGTTTAAGTGTAGCTTGGTCTTGCATAGTGTTCCTCTTGGTTTATAAGTTAGCTTAGGGTATTTAGGATGTCAGTTCAGGGGTAGTTGCGGGCATGTAGACGTCATATACTTTTTCTATGGCTGGGTGTTTAGGTTCAGTTATATAAAGCTCATCTACCCAGAGTAAGGTGGCTTCATAGGTTAAGTCTGTCATAGTTGTGTATGGTACTAAAACGCCACTCTTTTTGTACACCAGTAGCCCTTTGGAAGTGAAGTTGCAGGCTTTTTGAAGGCGGATTAGTTCCTTTTTGATTGCGGCGTCAGTAGGAAAGGAGGGCTTCTTTACTAAAGACGTATCTTTATTCTTTTGGTTCCAAGAGTTGTAATTATAAGTTGTTATGCCTGTCTGGGTATTGTACGTACCCCCTCCACGATTGTAAGTTACTGATGATGTATAGACTTTAGGCTTTACTAATTCAGTAGTGAGTTTAGTCCAGTGATCTAAGTCTTCTTGGGTAGTAGCTCCAAAAGGACAGTTGTACTTGACAAGGGCGTCTATGGTTTCTACATATCTGGTCTTAGTTTCAGTGCCATCTTCTGGATTTATATGAGAGGCGTTTGTGAAGAGTTTAGCGCCTAGTTCACCACCAGAGCCGACGATTAGCATAACTGACCAAGAGCAGTCGCCGAAGCAGTCTCGCTGAGTGTCCTCATCTGTTTTGCTTGGAGTTACAGAGGCTCCGGGGTGAGTATGAATCCAGACTTTATTGTACCTATGCGGAGATAAGCCCAGATCGAGCATATTGTCAAAGTACTGACCAACTGCCTCGTCTTTCCATTCAAAGGAGCTAGCGGTTGCCTCTTGCTCTAGAACTATGAAATCTTCTATGTGCAAGAAGTTATCAACCGCTCCTATGCCGAAACCACCTACTTCTGTTTTGCAAGAGTCTCTCATGTGGCAGATTTTAGCATATACTTTTGGAGTTAGCGTTAGAGTGTGTTTTGTTTTAGTCACAGTGGGCCTTTCTATAAGGGGTGAGGGTTAGTGCTCAAGCTAGGCGTGGCAAGTAGAGCATTGTTGGGCACGATTGGAGCAGAATTCTAGGTGATCGCACTCAGGCATTCCTTTGTCGGCATCGGCTTTGCTTATTGGGAAATTGATGCCGTGTTTAGTTAGGCAATAAGCAGGTGATATGGCTTCTCCGGTAGCCTCGTTTATTGTGGTACATTTTGAGTGCAAAGGCCTTAGGCTATAAGAGCAAGTGGTGCAAACAGTACCAGCTTGGATTTGGTTGTTGCAGCAGGCACATCTGCCTGTTGCCTGATAGATTGTCTTGAGACCTCCAGAGAAGGCTCCTGGATGGTTGTATGTCTTTAGTAGGCTATAGAGAATTTCAAAGTACTCTAGCAAGTTCAAGTCAGAGGCGGCGTTTTTGAGAGCTTCTCTGGCTTCTCCAGCGCATACTACATTTTTGGTTGAGACGTGTGGATGGCAATGCCCATATATCTCTTTTAGCTGCTTAGAGGGGTTTATTGCCTCAGCTACTGCTATAACTCTTGGGGAACTACTGCCAGAGCCAGTAGAAATTGCAAAGCCGAAGCGCAAAGGTCCGAATGTATAAGAAAAATGGTCATTCGAGGCTCTAGGCTGCCACTTGAATGTCAAATTATGGTTCATCTCTACTGTCAAGAAAACTTGATTTTCTCGGCCTGTGTCAACTTCTACAGCGCGTCTGGCATCCTTAGAGAAAGCCTTAGTACTTAGATTAGAAAACTGAGAGTGATTTTCTACCTTGTCTAGGGCAGTTTTGATTAGTTCAGAAGAGTGTCCTGGGGCAGCATAGAGCTCTTTGTATTTAGTAAAGAGTTCTGCTATTTTAGTGTCATACCAATTAGGGTCTGGGATGCTTTGGTGAAGCCTTTCAATTAGAGCTGGTAAAGTATTAGAGCTAGTTATACCCTGAATCTCATCTTGAATGCTATCCAAAGTACTTACATCACTTAAGTTATCGTTTATGACAGTATAGCCTTGATTACGAATGATACTCATACGCTCTGCAATCTGGATTGCAATATGGCGGGTAGTGCGTTGAAAATCTGCTATAGCGGCCTCTAGTTCATTTATCCAAAGTGTTGTGCAGCGATCCCTAGGACCTTGTTTACTATAAGCTAATAGGCGCTTTATTAGGTCTTTGTTCATAATTTGTCCTTGTATCTATTAGTGGTTACTAGGCTTATATCTATTAAGGTTTATAAGTAAAGCTAAGGAAAAGTAGCAGGGTATCGTACCCTAGTACCCTGCTACTTGAATGCAAATGCCAGCTAGCTAAATCTGAGAGAATTAGTTTAGCTAATTTTGGGGCTGTCAGAGAACAGTTCATTTCCCTTATAGCCAGTAGCGGTGACGACAACTTTGTCGCCGTCTTGGAGAACATAGCTATTCTCAGTGGTCAGGACTTTGTTTACTCGAACTGCTGAGGCGCTTGAGACGCCTTTGTGCTCAAGGAGTTCACCGAGAGTTGTTACTCCGGCGTCACTTACATTGAGAGTTTGAGCCGAGTCGTCCTGAGAGTTCATGTAGATAATATCACACATAGGTAATACTCCTTCTGCCTGTTAAGGCTGCCTGTTAGGGCATTGTGGCCGGTTAAGCCAATTTTAGCTAGTTTGTACGGGGCTAGCTGTTTGTTGAGAATCAACTACTGATTCTCCAAAAATATAAGTGGGCACTTTAGTCTCTGGGTTTGCTTTCAAGGCCAGATCGCAGAATTGCTGGACATTAAAATTGTTATTGTCCTTGGCTAATAGGCGTGCTAATATTATGGTAAAATCCCATAAGTAAAACTTGGCATCCGCTTTTGCCCTTTGGAAGCCGATTAGACCGGCTAGCCAATTAGAGGCTGCTATAGTGAACATTGGAGAAGCGGAGTTGCATAATTGCCTCGGCAGGGCTGGGCAAGGGGCGCCAATCATTAGTTTCTTGATGTTCTCTACAGATTGAAAGTCATGTGCAGCGCTTAATTCTACAGGGACGCCGAATTCATCATAAGTGCTGTATTTGTGCCCAGCGGTTTTGCGTACAGCAATTAGGCTTCGGTCCATACCCAGTTCAGAACCAGGAAGAGCTACGACAGTATTATTGGGCAGCTCTACAAATTGGTCTATGGGGCGTGAATTAGAGCCAATAAAGGCTTCACATAAGGCAGTGGCTTTGTGCTCTTGCAAGTAAATATTTAAGTTGTCTGTCATTTGCGTCTCCTTAAGAGTAAAGGGATTAAGAGAAGTATTAAGCTACTTAGAATATAGATAAGTAGCATTTATTACAAGTAGGCGGGGGTTTCGTGTTCAAATCCTAGAGCTTGCATAGAGGTTGGTTCGGCACATGTCCAGAGGCCTTCAGGGCTTATATGAAAATTGATAGTTTGTTTTGGTTTTGTTTTGTGCTCAATAATTTCACCTCCAACCCCTTGTAGTGCTATACCGCCACCCGGCAAACCTATGGTCGCGCAGCTTATTAAATTTAGAGTAACAAATATGCTACGTATTAGTTCAAGGGCGCTGATTCTAGGGCCGACCCCAGCGTCAGGGTCTAGGGTATACGTAAAGCCAATCTCTTTGTAATCTCTTGATGTATGGCAAGTTAAGGTAAAGTACACAGGGGCCTCAGGGTGGCTTCGTTTGGTTAATCTAAAGCCGTTAGCATGAGGGTTAAAAGTTTCATCAGAGTAGAAATTAAAACTATTGGGAAGGTCCTCTAGCTCCCTTTTGAGTCTTGCATTTATCCCTGTTAAGAGAGGCGGCTCAAGGTTTGTTTGATTTAGTTGGTTTTGCATTGATAGTCTCCTTGGATTGTGTACTGCTTGTCTGTCTAGTGGCCAAGGCTTGGCATAGTAATTTGCTTAAAGGGTAGCCTTGTCTAGCTGACTTAGGGGTTTGGTAGTATTGTTTAGCTTTCACTCTAGGTCTCCTTTGAACTTAAAGATTATTATTAACCAGATGGCAAAAAGGAGCCACCCAAGCCTAGTGTGAATCAAGTCTAATAGTTCGTATTCACTCATCATTTTATCTCTGAGAATGTTATGTAATCCACCAACGGCCATGTCTCTATTTTAACTTTGGTTAAATGGTTTGGGTCACTATCAGGAATAAAGATCATCAAATGATTCGGGTCGAGTGTCCAGTAGCTACGGGGTTGGAGGTGTTCATGCCATTCGTTGCCTACTAGTACCATCTTTGTTACCTTGACGGGTATTTCTCTGTAGATTGGATCGCCCCAATTGGTTACGAGCATGTCTAGGGTGGGGTGGGCTTGAGTGATTGGTATAGTAGCAATAAACAATACCCCAATAACTCCTAGAAACACATAACATAATATGTCCGCTGTCTTATTACTCATCTTTAACCTCGCTATTCTTTTTTTAGTATGGATTGTGTTGTATATAAGTAGTCTTTAAGCCTAGCTAGTGCCTCATCTCGCTCTTGCTTAGCCTTGAGTAGCTTTTCATTCGCAGCAACTCTTTGGGCCTGCAATGCATCGACGGCCTTGCGAGTAATGTCTAGCTCGGCCTCGAGGGTGGCATAGTCTCGTGAATCAACATATGTTGGGCATGAATCAAGACCGCTAGCTTCTTCGAGGCTATCAAGGGTGGATATTTTATAGTGTTTAACCATCACCACCTCCAGTCAATTCGTTATAAGCGGCTAGTAGGGCTTCTATGTCATTCATCCTTTTTATCTCTTTCTTCGGGTTGTAGAGCTACATGCATAGAACAGGAATTGTCTGATCGTCTAGGTGAATAGACAAAGTAAGATTGCATTGGGCTCGGCTTGGCTTTAAAGCGGTAGCAATCTTGCTTGGTTTTGCATCCTTCACCTCGACACATTGTTATATCTGGCATAGTTTAGCTCCTTATGAAAATTTTACTTATACTAGCATAGGCAAGATTCGAACTTGCATCATCTTCTGGGCTACAGAAGCAGTCTTGCCTCGCCTAGGTTGGGTACTAGGCTTTTAGACTGACTATGCTACGCCTTCAGGAGGCTAGGAGGTTAGAGTTCGTAACTTTTGGCTTTCTTGATATTAGTCGAGGTGCTGTAACTAAGGCTTTGATTCTTCATATGAGCCTTAAATTCTGCCTCTGCTTTGGCAGGTAACGCCTCTACTGCGGTAACTATTTCCTCAATAGTTCTGCTATAATCTCTAGTTTCGTCTCGCAGTTGTTTAACTTGGGGGCGATATTTCCTAAGTAAAGCTGCTGCTGTACCAAGTCCAGCTACCACTGCCGAGCCGTAGGGAATAAAGGGGGCAAATGGAGCTGTGCTTTCTGCGGCTCCTTGGAGAACATCTTCTGGTTGCAAAGCAACTGAATTTGGTGGGGCAGTCTTGGCTGTATGTATAGAGCCATCTGGGGCTATGTGGAGTTGATTCGTTTCATCGCAGCCAAGGGCGACAAAAAGAATTAGCAAGCTAAGTGTTGCCAGTTTGAGGTATTGTTTGTTCATTGGGAGGCCTTTCTGTAAAGGGGTTAGGGGAGGGGGGTTAGTGATCGGCTACTTCTGGCATATAGGCATAGTGCCTGGGTTTGGCAGCTTCACCAGAGAAACTTTGATAGGTAAAGACTCCAGTGGCAGTTGCTCTTAGGGCTTTGTCTTTGGACTGGTTTAGCTTCTCTAGGGTACGTTTTATTTGGCTAATCAGGGAGTTAGTTTCGTCTTTGTTGTAGTGCATCTTGATGTCCGAGTATAGCTTCTTGTAGGCCCGTCTTGGGCCGTATTGGGTTAGAGCTAGTAGGCTGTCAAGTATTACTTCGTTGCCTGTTTTAAAGGCCCGTATGCCTTTGTGCGTTAGTGTGCTTGGTTTAGGGTTCATAATTTGCTCCTTAGGGGCTAGTAGGGGTTGTGAGCCACTTGAATAGCTCGTCTTTGGTTTCAATTTTAAAGAGGCGCTTGGGGTGATTATGTATAGCTACTCTGAGGGCTTCTTTGTGAGTAGAGTAGCGTCGGCCGCTTAATTGGCGCGTAGCTAAAATAAGCCAAGCCCACTGGGTGTTTACTTGTATTAGGAGCATCCTGTGATAGACGCCTTGTTCAGTCAGGACATAATAGGCTGAGTGGTGACACTTATCTAAGGTTGTATAAGTATCTGGTAGAACTGGTTCGTTTAGTATAGGTATCATAGCTAGACTCCTGAGTTTGAGGGTAAGAAGAGGACAAAGGCGCTTGCTAGCATAGCTGTTAGCATTAAGAGCCATAGTAGGTCGTATCTATCTAGTGGGGGCATAGCAGGTCTCCTAGTTTAGTAACTACTAGCCAGCTCATCCGTGAGCTACTAGGCTCATCCGTGAGCAAGCTAGAGTCGGTTCAAGATGCTTAGTTCGGGGGCATATTTATGCTAGCAACAAGCTAGCAGTCTATCATAGACCGAGCATCTCTACCTCTGCATACTTACAGAGGCTTAACTAGTACTGGCAGGGATTTGCACCCTGCAACTACGTCACTCCAGTAGGGGATACTTAGAGCTGCGTTACCTATTGCGCCACAGTACTACCATTTTAAGAAAGGAATTAGGAAGTTAAAATATAAGGGACTAGAACTAGCGGCGGTGGGATTCGAACCCACGACCTGTTGGTTATGAGCCAACTGAGCTGACCTGACTGCTCTACGCCGCGCTAGGTTTGGGGATTAGTTACTTAGCTGCTCTATAGGCTTCTCTGAGGTCTAGCCTATCTTGGAAGCTAAGCGGTATCTTGTCGTGCACCAGTTGGCGCTCCACTAGGCTAGTCTTGGGGTTATAGACATCTAGTTGCAGGGTGCATCCTGATAGGCTATACAACCCTAGGCAGAGCAAAATGCCTATACCAAGTCCTAAGACTAAACTGGCTACCTGTTTGATTGCTTGTACTAAGTGGTTCATCTCTTTCCCTTTCGTGTTGGTTACATCTCTCCTTTACTGGAGAGATTAAATTGCTCTAGCAGGAATCGAACCTGCTGCTCTGGGTGTGTCAAGCCAGAGCGTCCGAACAGAGCAACCTAGGAGGCTATTTCTAGACTAGGTTGGGAGGCTTCAGTTAGAGGGCTAGACTAGAGCAGCATACAGATCATCAAACTCAGCCTTGTAGTCTATGAAGTGATTCTGATCTGGGTCTCTAGTCGGTAAGTTATTAATTATAGTTAGCTTATCTAAATCAGCTATGCTATCTACTAGGTCTAGTATAAGCTGGCTTAGTGTCCAGGCGTGTATAGTATAGCTTGGGTATCTAGTGTGGCGCTTATACTCTATTAGAGCGGTGAACTCATCTAGTTGGCTAGTGTCTAGGAATATTGTGACTCTCATAGCTTAGTATCCCTGCTCCTGTAGTTGAGTATCTAGCCTAGCTTCTAGCTCTTGGTTAATATGGGCAAGCTCTTGTCTTTCGGAGGGTTTGAAGCTGGTTTCCCAGCGGGCATCGGTGCAAGAGCTGCATATACCTGTGGCAATCAGGTCTTGCATTTCTTGGCTGAGTATGTTAAGTTTAGCTGTGCCCTCTAGCCAGCTTCTGTATAGTGTTACTGGAACTGTAACAACATACTTAAAGTTGCAATCTCGGCACTTTATTGTTATCTGGACAAAGGTTTTACTTATAGCCCAAGTTGATACATGGCAGAGCTTAGCTGGTGCTAAGTTGCTACAAAATGACTTGGTCATTGTTTCTTTTATGGCTTCCATAGCTTAGTCTCCTAGGGTAGGTTATATGTGCATAGTATAGTTTCGGCGCCCATTACAGCATGTATGTGGCACTTTTGACACTCATACTCCTCAGCATCAGGTTCACAGCAGTTGTTACGTTTGCCGCATGCCAGGCAATAGCCACTATAGTCGTCACGTTGGCATGCCTTTACTATTCTAGCAGTTGTTATACTCTTGTGTACTTGTCTTTGGGGAAGATGCATAGCAATACTCCTAATATTACTAGAGTTAATCCTAGGTAGTACTACTACATGTGTACTAGGCAGCTAGGGGAAAATTTCGCTCGACGGAGAAAATAACTTGCAAATCTCGTGCCAAACGATTTTGCCTAACTTTGTTTTTTTTTCAAACACAGGCAATTTTTTTTAACTCGTTGCAGGTCAGGGATTTAAGGCCTGGCTAACAAAGTTTGGGCTGCCCAACTTAGTTCGGAGAAAACTAGGGACGGGCTGAAAATCCTACCAAATGGTAGTCCTTGAGTCGCAAAGCGCCAAAAACAAAGAGTTTATGAATACTGGACAAATTAGTGGCTTGAATTAGTGAGCAAATAGCATGCCAAATCGTAAAGCTGCCTGTGACAAGGGTTTAGGGGAAAACATGCCAAATCGGCAGAATCGGCGGAATTGATATAAGCCGCTGAGAGCAAAGAGTTTAGAGCAAATCCTACCAATAGGTAGGGAAAATAGGCAAAATCCTACCATTTGGTAGGAAAAGTTAGGTTTGGGCAAAATAGGCTAAAAACTCATAACTTACTGAGAACAAAGGATTTAGAGAAAAGATAAAGAAAAACAAAGCTTTGGCATGGTGTTTGTATGTATGCTACTTGAGAGCAACAAGAAAGAACACGGCAAGCGGTTGTAAAAAAGCAAGGTTGACCGTAGCAAAGTGAAGCCTACTTGACAAGGTGTCAAGAGGCAAGTAAACAATGTAAAGCGGTGTATAAACACCAGATAGGTAAGAAGTTATGAAAATCGAAATAAATAAAGACAACAAGGCAGTCATTCAGGGATTGCCTCAAAACCCACAATGCGTATCGTTTGGTCTAGGACGTGGTCGTATGTATTGCAATGAGATATTCCATGAGACGCAAGGCGGCAACAGTGGGCGCTCAAAGTATATTGACGCAAACGATGGGATGCAGTTTACCAGTACTACTCAGCGATCAAGGCCTATTGATGCTTCAGTAAAAGGCTTAGTGCTGGCTTTGCACTTGACCGATCCTAAGGTCACTGGGCAAGCCAAGTATACTTGCTTAGAGTCGGCACTTGATGCAGCCGAGCAAGCAGCGTCTGGTTTGCATAGTTTCCCCGATGGCATTAAGGTAAGCAAACGCCTAGCCTATCATCATTGGGTTGAGGCTGTGAAGCAAGTAACAACCAAGCCTAATCTAAGGCGTATCAGTGGCTTGGTACTTGATGCCTCAACTGGCTCTAGTTCTGCCGGTTCTAGCTGGTAGTGTCTAGTCATTGATTGACGGGTTTGGCTGAGTGTGGTCAATAACCACGCTTAGCCATTCCTTTGCGCCAATTTGTTAGTTAACTATCTAACTAACCCCGCCGGTTGCTTGGTAAAAACCAAAACCCCCCACCTAGGTCCCTCCCCCTCTCGACTACCCGCACCTAGACACAAAAAATTTTCAAGTTTTCCAGCCTAGAGCTAGGTTAAGTGTCCCCTATTGAGAGTTCTAAGCCCCGCCTAGAACTATAGTTATGAAAATTTTACTTAAGCTTTTTGGCAGTTTTCAGAAAAACAGCCCAAACTAGAGCTCAAATCCCAGGCGGCACTAAGAAAAACCCTAGGCTTAAGTGATATTTGGCCTATTGTAAGTGTCCCTAATTTCTGTAACTCTAGATCCTGTAAGGGGTTAGCTCAAGTTACTTAAGGAATTCGTCATAACTCCAGTCCCAGCAGGGGTTTATAGCAAAAAAGCCCAAAACCCAAAATGCTTAAGTAACTTTGGAGACGTAACTCTATAGCCAGTATAGGTTTATAAGCTTTTGGCCCTAAATCTTTCCTAAGTCTGGTTAAATACTAGAGTTAGCACTTACCAGCCTTAGGCTAGACTCCCTAAGAGAGGGCAAAATCCTGCCTCATGGACTTCAGGACCCGATTCTCGGTCCTAAAGCCCTGCCTTTATATTTATATATTAAAGGGGTAAAGCCAAATTTGTATACTATTTGCTAGGAAAAAAACCCCTACCCCCCTTATTGCTCCAAACTAAAATTAAAAAAAAAGGAGTCCTTATTTGACAAGGGTTTATGACTTTCGGGCCTACCAAAAAGGGCCCAAAAAGCTCCTTAAGAGAATCGCCTTTTCGAAAAACAGACGTAACTCCTTATGAGAGCTAGAGTTAACTCAAAAAGCTTATAACTCCTAGGGGGGGCTAGACTTATGACTCCAAAACACCTTAAGGAATTTAAAAATTGGAAAAACTGGGCCAAAAACAAGGCCCAAATGCCTTAAGCAAAGTAGAATGCTTAAGAAACCTTAAGTAAAACTAGATTTGCTTAAGTAAAGACCTTCCCGGCCAAGGTTCAAGAACTATTTATGACTCAATAAAGTCCAAGTAGTACCCCAAGGCCAACTTTTAGCTAGAAGTGCCCACTGGGCAGCCCAAGATCTAGGCCGCCCTGAGACCTAAGATCGTAACCAACTATAGATATGAGCTCCCCTAGCCTGTGCTAGGGGCGCTTAACTATGGACAAGCAAGAAACCCACTCCTTATGATAGATCCAGAAAAAAGACGCCCCGGATTCCAGCCCAATAGAGGCAAGAAGAGGCCTAAGCCTCCAGTAGACCCCCTAGGACCTGCAGCCAGAGCAGCTATAGCAGCCAAGAATGAACCGGTCAAGAGAAACCTGGCCAATCTAATAAGCCTGGATATGCTCAAGGCGCTGACTAGCCTGGAGATGGACATAATAAGCCTAAAACTGGCCGGACAGACTAACAAGGCTACGGCTAACAAACTAGGCTGTGACATTCGAACCCTAGTTAAACTCCTCAAGGGACCAGCTGTACAAACTGCAATGGCCCAGGCTACACTTAACCTCAAAATGGGCCTGCTTACTGCAGCAGACGTAGCTCAAGCCACAGAAGCCGAAGTACTGACTACTTTCTACAAGCTAGCCATGAATGCCGACACACCTCTAGAGTGGCGCTACAAGTTTGGCACCAAGATCTTGGATCACAGGCTAGATACTATGAAAGCCGTCGGGTCCTTGTTGCCCAGAGAAGGCCTCCCTAAAGCTAACCAAGTAGAAGTCATAGAAATAGAGGCCCATGTCAAGGAGCGCATGTCAGCAGCCCTGCAAACCCTAGAGGCGACACCAGATCCACCTCCTATAGAGCTAGAGCCGGAAGGAGAGCCCCTTAGTGACTAGTAACCTCCTGGATGCCCCCTATAACCCAGACGACACCAGTAAGCAAGCCATCCGCTGGTGGTGCCGCAACTCCCTGTTCTACCTAGCCCAGATCTTGTTTCCAGACATAGTCCCTGAGCCGCACTGGGATATGTGCGCCTTCCTTGAGAACAACGGCACTCCTATAGAAGCTAAACTCTACAAGGAAAACAGAGCCGCTGTATCTATAAAACCTAATTGCTCCCTATTAGTAGGAGCCAGGGCCCTGCTCAAGACTAGCTTAAAACAGGCTCGTATGGTCCAACTGGGGCTGCAAAACCCTAACCTAAGGATACTAGATGTCCTGTCTACCCAGACCAATGCCGAAACTGACCTGAGCCTAGTTAGGAATCTATTCGACAATATCATCTTGATGCAAGCCTTCCCGGACATTATCCCTACCGAAGAGGAGCGCAAAAAACTTCCTTGGTCAGCCGAGTATGTCTGCCTTAAGCGCACAGAAGCCTATCCAGAGCCTACTTATACAGCAGCCGGCATAGGCAAGAACTTAACTTCCAGGCACTATAATATAATAATTCCTGATGACATAGTAGTAGCCAAGCTAGATTATATGTCAGCCGAAGAGATTCGCCCTTCCCCTATGGATATCCAGAAGGCCATTGGTTGGCACCAAGTCCAGCTTAACGGCTTAATGGAAATGAAACCCACTCATAGAGGCGACCCAGAAGTTCTATATCCGCCTCAAGTCCTGAGTCTAAACAATCGCTGGTCCCAGGATGACTACGTAGACTATATAGAGCGCTTTCACCCAGAGTTTTCCATTTCAGTCTATCCTATCAAGTGGCCAGAAACACACCCTACTAAGCCCAATATGCCAACTTGGCCAGCCGGCCCTAGAGGAACCATAGAAGAGCTAGATAGCTTAGAGCGCTCCATGAGCACCTATATCTGGAACACCCAGTATCTGTGCAACCCCTCAGATCCCAAGGAGCACGTCTTCTCCAAGGAATGGCTCCAGTTCTACCCCATAGCACCTCACGATAAGATAGTGCGCAAAGTAGGCATGATGGATCTCGGCCTCTCGTTAGACAAAAGCGCCTGCTATACAGCAGCTATTATAGTAGGCCAAGATGAGTATGACACATGGTACGTCCTAGATGCCGTCCGAGAACACGCAGATACAGCCGGTCAGCTAGATATGTTCTTCAACCTAGCCGAATATCATAAGCCAGACATCTTCGCAATGGAGGACGTCCTCTTCCAAGAGAAGATGCTAGAGATTGTGCGAGCCGACCCCCGATACCCCCAGCTAAGTGACTGGGGTACTGTCTTCTGCGGAGAACGCCCCACTAGAGGTGAGTCTAAGGAGCAGAGGATTGAAGCTCTCCAACCTCGTGTAAGAAACGGCCAACTATTACTAAAGGCAGATCAAGTAGAACTTATACACGAGATGACCAGATACAGGAGAAACACTGCCTCCACCAGAGACTTGGTAGACGCCCTCTCTTATATACCTAAGCTCATAAGCCCTGCAACCAAAGGAGTTAAGCTTAACCAAAAAGCTGAACAGTCATGGGGTGACGGTATACCCTATGAAGAGATCGAAGCAGCTATACTGGGCCAATCAGACCCAGGAATCTATGGCTACATAACCCCTGATGAGATATAGATTTACAGTAAAATAAGCCTTTTGGTTGAAATGGAGATGCGAGTATGCGTGGACGATATGGTATTAATCGAGGTATAGAGTTAACGCTTTCAGTCGCCGCGCTCGACGCACCTCCTGTCGTAAAAGGGAGTGCTGACTACGTTTGTGACGGAACCGACGATGATGTGCAAATTCAAGCTGCGATAGACGCTGTTAAAGATGACGGGGGCAAGGTCCAGCTTTCGGGCGGGACGTTTACCACCTCAGCGACTATTATCTTACACGGAACTCCTGACAGTGGAGAGGGTGTGCATTTGGCAGGTGCGGGATTGGGGATGACAGTTATAACGCCAACAGACAGCAGCAGTCACGATATTCTGGAGTGGTCGCCAACCAGCGATGAGTTTTTTGTTCAGTTGTCCGATTTTACCGTCAACGGCAACAGGGGAAATT
>Ga0080013_1000665_pt1 | contig 47957 bp, 47 predicted proteins | sample ETNvirenome_6_85_FD_69236 | JGI IMG/M metagenome (GOLD analysis project Ga0080013, IMG submission 69236) | Marine viral communities from the Pacific Ocean - ETNP_6_85 (SPADES assembly) (version 2) | ecosystem: Environmental > Aquatic > Marine > Oceanic | place: Pacific Ocean | collected 2013-06-19
GACATCTTCTATAATTTCAGCTTCGCCGGCGGGGATATCATAAGATCCCAACATGGAATATGTCGAGTTCATCCCAGTTTTGCTAAAAAGATGAACGATGCTATTGTTGGGGTCAGAATTTGCAATCGTGATGGTTGTAGTCCCAAGCTCAGTCTGATCGGCGGGTAAAGAATATGAAATTATTGGAAGAAGCTTGGCGCGCTTTGAATCAACATTAGATTTATTAACATCCACTTCCACCTCTAAAGATGATACTTCTAAACCAAGATCATTGATCAATCTAACCTTAACAAGATATAATCCAGTCGCTTCTTGATTTCCTTCTATTTCAGGAATTGTAGCAAAAATAGGATACGGAAAATACCTCATCGCCCGTTCAACAACATAGAGATCTTCGCCCAGGTTTTCATCGTAGGCAACCAGCTGTGCATATGCAGTGCCTAGTGATGTGCCGACGTCTGTAACAACCTCATTTTCTGGATCAATCTGGATCTTGTTCACCTCCTCACCTGACATGTCAGAAAATTGCACAAACTCATCGGCGATGAGCGCAGGAACCGCGAATGTAGAAGGAAGCCAATCAACGTCAGTTAAGTAGTCTAGGCCTAATGCCTGCATAATTGATGACATTCCAGCCTGATCTCCTCTTGATGATCCTGCCCATGATACCGGAGCATTAGTGCCGAGAACGATTGAGTCTCCCAAACCACTTCTATGAATGTTGGCAGCTTCGCTGATACCACTGTCTATCGGAAACGGGAATAATCCAACGCCGGTTGTGGATCTACCTAGATTAAATGCCTCTTCGGTGAAAAGCTTGAGGCCTGATGAGTCTATAATTAGCTCACTTCTTACATCATCAGGAAAGAAATATTCTAATTTTGCATTTTCAAAATTACCTGTCTTTGGAATAAGCGTTGCTGTTGCTTTTTCGCTGTCAGAAAGAGCAGACTCAGTGACCACTATCTGGTAAGTGGGTAAATTTGTAGGGTCGATGGTTTCATCGATGTTCGCATCAACCCAAAACCCAGTCGCATCGCCCAGTGCGAACGTCGCAAAATCAGTCCCAAGAGTTTCACTTACTAGATTATCACTTATAAACTCTTCCGAGGATGCCTGTGATCTCTCGAATATTGACTTAACATTACTTACAATGTCTGTAGATGATTGAACGTTGTCAAGGATCCCAGGATTAGCAACGGCTTTACGTAATACCTGTACCTCAAGACGGTCAGCACGTAGTTTTGTTGCCAATATCGGATCAATTACAACATTCAACAAAAGATTATGATCCGGATCTGATTCGGTGGTTGTATCAACATGATAAGGAAATCTAGGATCCCACCTCAAAGCGTCTGATGTTCGAACTCTTGCTTTAAACATTAGGTAAACACCATGGTAAATAAATTGACGAATACAAGCACACCAAGTTGATCCTCATATATCTTGCCTGCAAAAAAGACCCGCTGGACAGTACCTTCATGATTTACGTATGTTCCGTAATCAATTAACTCTAAAGCTTCTGAGCTTGAGGTACCGTTTTGTTGTAATAGTCTTAGCATAATATTAGATGGTACAAGACCACCCTCAAAAGTAATCAATTCTTTCTTTTTATTTTCTAACAAAACAGAGAGAGCTTCGGATGTTAAGACCTCATCAGTATTAAGCTTAGGATAATCAGCCAGTAGTTTACCGCTGGTAGAGTTAATGGGAGATAAAAACTTATAGTTATCAACATGTTGAAAGTGCTTATCCTGAAAAAATGCACTTAATGTTCCGACATCTTCAGTAATAGCTACATCAATATCTTCTTCAGCTGGTACAAACTCAATATTTTCCTGAGATATTGAAAAACCAGTTTGTCCCTCAAGCCAAGATGGAACGCTGGTTAGAATTCTTAAGTCTTTTAAGTTTGTTATAAGCCTTTCAGAGCGTCCGGATGATGACGTATCACTACCGCTAACATAATATAGTTCATCTTGAGTTAGCGTATTTGCCTCTAAGGCAAGTCTCGAAGAGGCGTCCTGTGCTACACTACCGGTCTTTGAAAGTTTTGCATAGTAAACCCTATCATCTGAAAATGAAATGTACTCAGGGACAAACTGGCCTTTCTCAGCCAACATCTGTCGCCCAGACGGGGTTAAAATAAAATCGAGTGTACGAGTTTTTGGATCTAATATTCCAGCCATGTTAGATAACTATCTTCATCTTTGAGTGCCCAGTAAAACGTTGATCATTATTATAGCGCTTGTGTGTAATTGTCAGGATTAAACCACATCAAATAATCACCGGTGCTTGAATCATAATCGAGACAATATCCGACAAACCGCTTGTAGTCCCCGCCGGCGGACGGGGCAGTAAAGTCCCACTTACTTGATGTTGTTGATACATAAACCGGATCCCCTAAATCAGCCGAACTTCCGGCACCGTTGACAACAGAAGAGGCAGGTACCCTTACAAACCCCTTTAACAAAACAAGGCCCTCATCAGCACCGCCGTCAACATCTAATGCGACGCCTAAAAGCTGCATTGTATTCACGTTGTCCGCATCTGCCGGTCGCCAGGTACCAGCCGAATAGTAAAAAATTCTCCCAGCAACGGATACCCCTACCGCGAATTCGCCAAGCCTTAAACGATCACCCCCACCTTCTCCAGCTGCTAATAAATCTGTAAAGTCGTGTGTTTTGTAGTCGAATGTAACATCGAGTGCTGTCTTTGGGGGAGTTGTTGGTGAGCAACCAACGGAGAGCTTCGGTACATCTGCTGCAACTATAGATGAGCCAGATATGTGTAACGATCCGGATGCGTAAACATCCCCGCGGAAGACGGCAGTTCCAGCATCGGAAGTACCTCGAGAACCTATCGAGCCTGACACTAAGAGTGCGGTATCATCACCGAAGCTGGGTGCGGAACCGTTTGCCAGAAGAGCCATCTGATCATTCGCGGCGTCGAGCATGATTGCGCCTTGCTTCGCATCGGACTCGACACGAAAATCGATATTTCTACCGTTATTATTAAAGACGGTTTCGTTGTCTTTTAACTCTAAAGCAGAATATAGCGTTGCACTCTTAGCAATCTTAAATGTTATAACACCGTCCTCAGTGCCACCTGTCTCATCATTAATCTCACCGGTGATTGATGAATAGACCTGAGTATTGCCACCATCATCCTGGCCACTGAATATAACGGACCCGAGTATATCATCTGGTGCTGCTGATGGACTAATTCGGTGAAGGATTAATTGGGGATCGGCGTTTGCATCCGGATCTGTGTCCTTTAAGTAAAGTGAACCGCTGATAACAACGTCCCCACCAAAGAGAGATGCGCCACGTTCAGCAGATGCATTAACGGCGCTGCCTTTACTTCCGGAAACATAGAAGGCGACATCTGATGCAATCGCTTCGTTCGTTGACGCGCCTGCTCCGCCGGAAAGAATTAGAACTTGGTCTGTGCCGGCATCGACAAAAAATGCATGGGTCTTATTATCGGTTTCGATACGTGTGTCCACACTAGCATTACCATTTTCATTAACGATAAGGCCTGCAGACTTAACAGCTAAGACTTCATCATTTGTATTTTTTACAAGTGTAATAAAGCTAGTTGCGCCGCGATTAATATAAAGCGTATTGGCACTTGCGTCCAAAAAGATAGCTTCGTCTTCGCCGGCAGACTCAACCTGAAAGTCGCCCAGGGCTCCTCCGGATGCGTTAAAGTGTGCAGAGGATGTGCACAAGAAACCGGTGCCGCCCCATCTTAACTGACCACCGACGTTATAGAGCTTATTAATTGTGGTATTTGTGGGCTCTGTTATTGTGTCGAACCACATAGGTTTGTGATAAAAAAGGTAATTGTCATTATGATCTCCACCATGGAAGAAGATGCTCCCCGCCGCATCGAGATCAATTGAAGCGATTGAGTCTTCGGTCGCGGCGATGAGGACGCGTCCGGCGGCGTTGATGTCGATATCCGCTCCGACTGCAGTCGTGGTAACATCAATCTCCCCGCTGTCGGAATGGAGGTTGAGTCCCGTTGAACCTGATACCGTCAAAGCACCGTTGGTGGTTACGTTGGAGGCGCCAACACCGTCAATGGAGAATACACCGGCGGCATCAATATCAATCCCACCTGCTTGTGCATCTATCTTAATCGAATCAGCGGCGGAACCATCAACATTGATAATATCAAAATCGCCGTCGGCATTGGAATAGATGTAGTTTCCGGAATCGCGGAAGAACAACTTGGCATCACCGGTGCTGGCACCGATTGTGACGTCGCCGGTTGATAATGCGTAGGTGAGATCCGCGGCGCCGCCGAACGACCCACCGTTGTTATACTGGACCTGAGTATTGGACCCGCCCGGACTAGTGCTTCCTCCTGCCGCGGCGAGTGTTACTGAGCCATTAGACGCAGAGGTGATTGTCATATTTGACCCAGCAATAATATATGAAGTACCATCGACAAGCTGTGTGAGGGAGCCTGAAATACCTCCATGAAATTTGCCGGGGCCATAAGCAATTAGATCACTAGCAAACGGTGAAGATAGGGAGCCTGAAAGACCAACCTGAAATCTGTTGGGAGAAATTACGGTACTAATTTCATTTGTTAAGTCATTCTTGCGAGTTAGAAACTTAGACCTAACAACAACATTGCGTTGGAACTTAACAGGCATTAGTCAATATCCACATATTCCGATAATGTCTTATCAGCAATATCAGGTCTATCTGAACCAACCTGGGGATCTGCTAAAGTCGAGCCTGGTCGATCTGTATATGGGGTAGATGACGTAGCATATATGCTTAAGTTTTGAGAAAATGTGTTTGACGGATCTGTGGGCTCACCATCCACAATAAACCTAATATAGATTGGCGAAATACGGGTACCCTTTTTAGATGTGACATTCTCTGCGAAGCGACCGTCCTTTGGCTGCTCTAACATATCACGATAATGACCAAATCTATCATATCGATATACAGCAGAGTTCTTTATTTTTGTATCCTTAAATGTTTCATCCTGTGAAGGATGTCTATCAAAACGTTGCAATGATCCGGTAGTTCCCATTGTGCCACGAGATCTAGACCCAATAACCTTTCTATCACCAGTAAATCCGCCGGCGAAGCGATTATCCCATGCTTTGATCCCATAACGTCCTGCAATGGTTTCTTCCTGATTAGAGCCTGAGAAGACATCATCATTCTCGATCTGGAACTGATCTAAGACAGGATTATCATAGTGAAGTGCCTCGTGAACCTCAACCGTCGTAAGGGATTGATTGGAAGATGGATAATATTCTTTATTGTCAGTTATCATACTACCAAATAATGTTAACTTACCTGCTCCAGCCTTAAGCGTTAGAAAAGAAGAAGTTAAAATCATCGGACTTTCTTGTGACCTTCGAATTGGTTGACCTATACCTGCATCAAACCCAAATACTAACTCATCTTCCGGAAGTAAAAGATAGGGACTCTCTACACAGTTAACACCAACTGTATTAGGGGACATTGAACCAGACCCATCCATGTCAGCGGTAAAGAACGTTGAGTTTGTTCCCCCTAGCGGTTTCATAGATCTTAAATCAAAAGTCTGAATTGGTAGATTTGAGAAAAATGTTGATAGATTTCGGCTATACGGAAATTGTTGAAATGTTCGGGGATTTGGGTTGTTTGGTGTATCGGTTGATTGTGTAACACAATAGCTAGCCGATACACCATTTTTTCCAGTATATCCGGACGCTACTTCAAAAAATGGAAGACATGTCGTACCTCCAGGCCACATATGATTAACAACAGCGTTTGCCAGGGTAAAGGGGCGTGCGGAAGGATGATTTCCTTTAATTGTATAGTTTTGACTGTTAGGTAAAGAATGGAATCCTAAATCCTGTGCCGGTGTCACCGCCGGAATCATCTCTAGCCTCATTGTACCAGTAACTGCAGCATTCGTAAGTGAAGAAGGGCTCGAGGCATTAACCGTAACCCCTAACGAAGCAGAAAATGCAGGACTATTTGTTGGTGCAAAGCCAGTGAGATTTGTTGCCGTATTTGGAATCCATGTTCGACCTGAGGGATTATAGATTGCGCAAGAAGCGCTAGCAACTATAAACCTTGCTGAGCTACTAACATCAGTTGGTGTATCTAATCGATCATTTGGATTTATAAAGCGTTGTTGGCGATACATAAAAAAGACGTAGTTATCTTGAAACCATGCTTTTGTATCAAAATCCGGATTGTATCGATGTCTAGCAGTAAATGGCATTTCTAAGACCGCTTTCTCTAATAAAAACGGATGTGAAAGTGACCCAGACATCTTTAGCGTTTGTGATGATGTTGCATGGTATATCGTCTTAAAAGGTGCCATTGACGCGACTGTAGGCAAACCGACTTTCTGCATGCCGTTATTCGATGCGCTAGCATATGTCACATTTGTATTAGCCGACGTCGGTGGCCGAAACTGCATTGGGTAATTATTTGTACCGCTATTAATTAACCAACCGTACGAGTCAACATTGCCCCAATCATTAACCTCACATGCATAATCATGAAGAATTGGTGCGCCAGTTGCAGGATCGCGTAGACCTATTTGGTCCCATCTGGCATGCTTAAAATTATAATAAACAAAGCCGGTTAAAGCAGAGGTACCAAACTCTGATGATGTGCCACCAGCGTTTGCCGTACGTCTTCCCAAGATCCTGTCTTCGCTATTCGGGAGATCAAAGACAAGCTGGACTTTTGAACTTAGCGGTGAAGTAAATCCTGGAATTACAGACTCGGGGGTTCCTACTGCATAAAAAGAAGAACCACTTGTTCCGGCAACAAGATGAATCCTAGAATCGTCAAATCCCTTAAATTCTTCCACCTTGTCTGTTAAAAAGAATGTTTTAGAATCAAGTACAGAAGCAGAGCTTACCATATCCACTTCAAGCGTCGGCGCTGTATTCGGGGTCGCAACAAGCCTATCAATTTGTGTTGATCCGCTTAGCAGACCTGTACCCGCAGTCGTCTTTACTTTATTGAAAATTATCGTGTTTGTATCATTAAATGGTGAATCAAACCGATTGAGGTAGCCGTGGTCACCGGTTCTTCTGATTGTAGGGTATGCTTGCACCGATTGATCATACCTAGCCCTTTGGACCTTGACAGGAAGTGAAACGATGCCTGATTTTGTATCTGATCCGCTTATAACCGCCATTATTTCATCCACCCGCCAAAAGCTATTGAATCCGTTCCTTTTGAATCAGGACCCAACTCTGACGGTTTATATGTAAACCCACCTGCTGCAAATCTTTCGTTGGGCAAAAGATAAGGACTGTTTATCGAGCCGCTAACATTTGTAACACTAAAAGATGCAACAATAGACTGGTCAGTTAATCCGCTATACATAAGTGTCTTTTGATCTGAATCAACAAACGGTGAATTCTCAATATCTAAATTATAAAATGAGCCGGTGGTCATCAAGCAATTCGGTGATGATGATGTTATAACAGTCGATGAAATAAAGAACTTCATGGTATCACCATCAATAAATCCTCGACATGAGCTAGCTGCAAAGTCGATGACATCCATTATTTGAGTTTCACCAGGAAAATGATCTTTTGTGCCGGCAGCATACCCCGCTTTAAGTGCCGTAGATATACCTTTTCCTGCTGAGCCGGAGGCAGAAAAAACTATAAGGTTCGTGGGGAAATCATCAAAAATAGAAACACTAGCATTAAGCCTTCTATCCTTTAAACTCGAGCCTGCAAGATAGCGTGAACGAAAGCCAGAAGATAAATCAGGTGATACAGAACCAGAGGGCCAGAAATTATCACGATCTTTAAAGACAGTTTCTAGATCAAGCGATTCAGCTTGACCTATCATCACAGAAGATATTACATGATTAGGAACTAGTTCCTTAAATTTTTCATCAATAAAACCAGATCCAGAGATTGTTGTTACACCAACAGACTCATCAAAGGCAATTGCTAGCGTCTGATTTGTTCCACTTAAGATCAATGCCGGAGAGGAGTCGGATGATATAGTAGGAAATAAGCCGTTACGTGATCCAAAATCTGCAAATGTGTTTACACTAGTTCCTTGAACGTCTGGGGCGTTGGGGAACATTCTTTTACTTTTTCGTGCCATTATTCCCCCACCGTCGTGCCGTAGTCTTCCAAACCGTTGCCGTTCTCACCATATGGGTCCCGATCTTGTTCCGCTGCAGTTAAATAAACGTTTTCTCCATAGTGCCTAAACTTACCTCTCTCCAATACGTGTGGTTTGACTATAAAACGTACGCCTAAGAAATCTGTATTTTGTGGTACCACCGATTGAATTAGCGATGTGAGCGTATCATCAAAAAATCTAAAGAAGTTAAAAAATGTAGTTAGATTAATTTTAGACTCAAGTCGATTAAAGTAAATCTCACTTAGATGTCGAATATCAGGATATTGATAACCGAATGTTGTCTCATAGGCGCCGATGGCATTCTCAATTGCCTCTAACGTCCCAAAGATCTTCATAATATCCTCATCTAATGCCTGACATGTCGTGACACTGACCAGAAGGCGATTATCATTTTTTAGTATTGGTGAGCGTAAATAATCTTCATCATTAACACTAGATGCAGCCAAACGATCTGCTATCGATGCATTCTTGAGTGTATCGATAAATACCTTATTATTAGTTGCATTAATGTCAAATCCAGAAGTAAACTGAATTGATCGAACTTGATCTTTCTTAATTAATCTATGTGATGGATCAAACCCAGTACCACTCATATGAAATTTCATAAGCCTATTATCTGTATTTTTCATAATAGGTGTTAACCATGGTGCGCCGAATACGCCAGAAACCTCACTTTGTGCAAAGTCAAATAAGATAATATCACCCGATGTATTTGACATTGTTGTTGGTTGCTGTATTGTAGATGCAAGACGTAGTCGCTCAAAAGATCCAGATAATGTATTCCCAAAACAGAAATTAACATCTGGATCAATTACACCAAGAGAATCTGGGTTAAGAGCATGGGTCCTAACTTCTGCGGTGTCTAGTGCTTTTGACCAAAAACGAAGCTGTGATAATTTGCCCGAAAATGTTGTTACACGCGCTTGATCATTAAAAAAGTTACCGTTTAGGCCGAGGTTTACAGAGCTCGGACCTGTATCTGTCTTGCGGCGTTCAATACTTTGACTTCCCACCGCTATAAATGCACCGGAAGAATTTAAGTGAGCTGTAACATTGTTAAACAGCCCGCCAGATGTTGCCGTCCTAGTTGGCGCAAAAACCCTAGAGGAAAATAATGGCGCACTCTCATCACCAAATTTCTTTGCATTTAAGAAATAAGATGCAGAATAATTTGCAAGCTGATTTCTGCCAAATGATACATGCCAAATATTTCCATCTGTAATATCAATATTATCTATTGACATGCTTAGAGGTGCCGGTGTTGACCCCGTCATTTGTGTATTAACATTGTCAGAAAAGAAAGCCCGTAAAGCAGAAGCATCTCCCTTTTCTGGTCTAGGCCTGAATGCGACAACATTTGTAACCAAACTGGGTTGTAATATGCTGGTGCCAACAACACCGGTCGTTAATAGCCTAAACAATGATTGTGATAAAAAGTGAGTACTCCCGGTGAACGAATTATCAAACTTGTATAAACCCTCAATTGTAAATGATGCGGATGTTAAAAGTCCGTCTGATGCATTCGATGAGCCAACCAGCGATAATGTACCCTGGGGTGTTGGCACTCCAGGCTCAGTTCGTGATGCGCTTAAATACGTACTCTTGATAACCGGCTTGCTTGTCGCAAACCCATCACCATCAACACCGGAGGCACCGTAAAAAGAGCCACTAAAATCTAAAAACTTAAGTTCGACAATTTTTTCTTTCTTTGAAGAATTAATATCATCAACGTTTCTTCCGCCAAACTCAGTAATCTGAAATACTTTTTCATTTTCAATACCTAGAGTGTTGAGTATGCCTGAGACTGCACCGTGGGTGCCTTTTGACTTAATAATCTTGGGTAAAGAAACAAGAATTCTTCGCCATAATTTATTTTGTGCGTCCTTCAATGAACCTGCAGATATTGTAGAGCTAACATCAATATCTTGCGCCAATAAAAACTGTGCAAACTTAGCAGCAGTAAACTGAGATGGGAGGTCAAACCCTAGTTGGGCAGCGCGGATCGGTAGAAAACTATCTGCCAACCCTTCGCTTGAATCATAGCTAACATGATCGAATTGTGAAAAATGATCAATATAAATTTTTAATTCATCAAAAAACTTACCGTACATAAATAACAGTGTTGCAATAATCTGGGATGATGGGATTTGTGCGCCACCAGGAAATGCTGTATTGGCAAAAATTGCATCGCCAGTATTTGCATCTTCATCAGCAAATCCCTCAGCTGCAGCAGCCTCAATGAGATAATGTTGGGGAATTAAGCGTGTGATTAGGTTTGGGTTATTCGCGTCATATTGGCTAGCTGACGTTAGAAGATTACTATTCAAAGTAGTTGTCTCAGAGTACGCAGGAAATAAGACTGGATTATCCTGTGGTCTTTCTAATGTCATTGGATTATTAACACTAGAGAATTCTCCTGAAGTCCCTCTGCCAGCTGCAGCAGCTGCGGAGGTCGAATAGGCACCATGAAGTGACTTGCCACTGCTGTCAAGAACGACAGTGTTTCCGGCATAGGTTCCCGTAACTTCGTTAAATTTATAATAGAGCTTTAAGTGATCTGATGAGTGTATATTCTTTGTTGCAAAGCCCCTTTGATCATTAAGGGAACGAGTTGTATGAAATATCCTTAACTCATCTAAGGCGCCAGAAAGGGTTGTTATTGGTGTAAATGTTGTAAATCCTTCTGACGAGTGGAGTGATCCTGTGCCAATGTATAACGAACTAGTTGTAAAGTCAATTAACCCTATTTCTGACGTCATTGAGGAGGTTGCTTTTAGCTCTTCATTAAGATAAAGTTCAAGTTTTTGTTCACCGGCTAATCGATTAAACTGAGCAACGATATGGCCAAACTTCCCTTTCGTGAGGGACATTGAGGCGCTAAGACCTATGGACGCAGAAGAAACATAAAACTGTATATCTGTTGTTGTTGAAGCAGCTGCAGACTGCGATGATACCAAAGATATTCCATTTGAGCCTGATAATTTTTGTAGAATAATTGCGCTGTCTGTATCACCTTCCGGAGGAAAAAACTGCATCTCAAATGAGATTGATCCAAGACCTGGATCTAAAATGCTTTTACCGGAATTATCTCTTGATAATGTTGGATATGCAGAACCAGCATAATCATTTAATGTGATATAATTGTTTGTAGATGCATCAAATCTTGCAAAATTTTTACTCTTTGGGAATTGATCAAAGACATACTTTTCAAAACCTGTTAAACCCTGTACAAAACTTTGTTGTTCAGTATATGTGCCATCAAATGGATAGTGGTTGATAACTCTTTCGAATGCAACATTAACATTTGATTCTGCAGAATTGAAAAATGTATGATTTTCAAACTTAGAAAAGTCCAAAGGAATTTGCTGCGTGCTCTTTAAGCCTGCGCCAGGTGGATCTAAATCAAAGCTAGCTGAAAGTGCAGCGTCGGGTCCGCCAACATCATCTAATGTTAGACTAGTATAGCTCTCAACTTGCTGCACAACCGTTGAGCGGTTGACCGCTGAGCCAAAAAGGGCAGTTAGGTTTTGTGTATCATCGACCGCCATTAAACCACCTTAAACGCAGCTTTACTCTCTATCACTTCAGTCTCGCCACTATCAATAATCTTAAAATCGAACGTATATGTGCGACCCTTAAATAAAGATGACATGTCGAAGTCAAAATACATTCCATCGCTATCTGAAGAAAGCCTGGTTCCATTATTGCCTTGTATAAATGGAATAATCACCTTGCCGGTCATAAGATCACAAACCCTATAAAACGCCTTTTCAACAACGGTTGACTTAAGTCTATATGGAATACGCTTTGACTTGGGCTGTGCATTATAATCAGTAATAAAAGCCCGAAGCCTAACACATTCATCAAACTGAAACTCTGGGGAGAGATTCGTTAACTTCACCCCTAGGTCCTTAGGAATTTGATCGAATGCAAATCGCACCGGTGCGTTCACCTTTAGCGAGCCCGTATGATAGCCGACCCTAGCAGTATGATCATCTTCAGTCGACTGCCAATATGTATCGAATGTTATACTTCCGCTATCACGAACAAAATCAGCTATAGTTACCGAGTCGGATACAACGGTTGTATCACCTCCCCATAATGCAAAAGATGCAGAATAAACACCGGTGATATAATTGTTTAAATTTCCCTTAATAAGGTGCCCGCTTCCTGTTATAAATTTCGAAAATGAGCCTGACTTTAGCTCAACATTTATACAATTTGATCCAGACACGTTTGATAATGCAGATCCGCTTTTAATATAAGCCGGCTTGCCTCGCTCAAAAGAATTAAGAAAAATTGATCCGCTTAAGTTAAAAAAGAATGATTCGTGATTATCAATGATAGAGTCATCAAAACTTACGCGTAATCTTGGTTGCAGAAAAACATTACGAGCATGACGAGATCCGAACCTTTTCACGAAGTATGTTTTTTCATCGTCTTCTTGGCTAGCAGAGTAACTTAATCTAAACCCATGATTTGTGTATTGTCCAGCTAAACTCGCTGAAACTAAATCTGTAACATCAATAACAAGATTCTCATCCCCGTTTGCAAATCTTTGTTTTTTCTCAAAGTTAAAGTGGCTAACAGAACCATCGATGTTTCCGCTAGCGTAATAATCGGTGGGCAACGCCCAGGTGGCCGTAGAACCGGTTGCTGCAGCGCCGCCGGAAACCCACATCGTTGCAGTGCCACCGGAAAAACTACTAGAATACCAGTTTGTGACGTCAATATCTCTAAACGCCGCAACATCTCGGCCGTTACCTTCATCAAACTTGCGAGCTAATGGAAAAACAGATAATGTGAAATCGCTAGGCGTTCCCTGACCACCCATCACATCGAACATTAACAGTTCTACCTTAAATGATGAATTTGAATAATCAATTTTAGATGTTGTAAGCGCCATGATAGGTGAATAATCAAATTTAATCAATGCACGCGAGGTCTCTGTTTTTTCGAGTGCGTATGGTAAAGCCGTGGATCCCGTAAATGAAGACTCATTATAGAGTTTGAACAAGTCAATTGTACCAGCACGACCTACATTTGCATCAGATGCTGAAAATGAGTTATTGATAATCTTATTTGTAATATATGTGTCGGCACTGGCCGAGAGTTGCAAAATCATATGACATTTCCAATGATATTTGTATTCGGAAACTTTAATTCAAAAATTGAATTAGAGGGTGGAACAATTAATCCATTTACCAAACTTGATTGTAGGTCAAAAATTTCCGATGAGTATGTAACATCCCCAATAGCGCCGAAATAATTCGAAAACGTTAACGATGGCAGTGCTTGAACTCCGGGAGTGTTTAAAATTATGAAAATCAAATCTGATTCATTAATAGGCTCTCCTACTTGAAACTTTGAGACATCTAAAAGTGACCTGAGGTTGTTAATCACCTTTTGAACCGTTACGATCTTATTCGCTGTGGGTGCGGCACGAATTGTAAACTCAATTCCGAAATTAATAACTTTAGCATCCTTAATCTGGATCGATTCACTGATTAACCTAAATTCATTTAGATATTTTCTTAAATTAAGCTTTAAAGTATCAGATGCAGCTGCTAAATAACCATCGGAGTCTCTACAAATGATGTAAAGATTACTCGATAATGAATTTTCTACCGAAGGAGTAACTCCTGCTCTGTATACCCTACCAAATTGAGATGGAAGTGTATAGACCCTGCCTAAAAGATCTTGGCGGGTAACAATTCTATTCTGTGAATTCACAGCTGATGGAATCTTGGCCCTAAGGTCGTTAACGGACATAACATCATCACCACCGGTGGCTGGATTCGGATTCGTCACACTAGCGGAAGCTCGAATGGTGGTGATTTGTGAAGATGTTGCCGAAGATGGAAATGTAGTCTGTAGGGTCTTCGTTTGATTAATCGTATTTGCACCTACGTTAGTATTTAGACCGCCTCCAGCCAAATAGTTTGCAGTTATAATCGTGCTTCTTGGCGCTACACCTAATGAATTAGATTCTAGTAAAGAATTGGGATCAATCGAAAACTTCGAAAATGTAGTAGTTCCTACCAACGGTAAAGCTAGCTCGGAGGGATCAGAGATAATATCATCCTGATATGATTTTGCATCCCCAGATCCGAATTGAATTGACGTTAGTCGTGTTGTTAGGCTAGTCGATTTTGTAAATCGATAAGGGGCAGGAATAATCTCAAGGTTTGAAGTTGCACTAGATACATCTATTGCAGCATCTGTTGAGACAGCCTTAAACACATTATCTTGACTTAAATCATCAACTTCGTAATAGACATTTTGTCCTGAGTCAACGACTGAAAGAATTGATGAGACATCTGAAGAAGCTAGGGCAATTTTCCTAAACGGTTTAAATGTATCAGGTATGCTAAATGTTTCTATTACCAACTTTCCGCCCACCACTTGGGCCGAGCGGGTCACTGTAAATGTTGCCGGTGAACCGTCAGAGTTAGTTGTGCTTGTTTCAACAGCGGCTCGTAGTTGACCTAAAAAATCAAGGGCAGCAAAATCGACATCTTCTACTAGCGTAAAGGTTGTTCCATTTGTTGCTAAGAATGATGTACCGGTTAAAACCTTAGGAAGTTGATTGGTATCTGGAGCATATTGGCCGGCAGTTTGTTTAGCATCAACAACAAAACTAATATCTAAAAGTGTTGATGACGGTGCTTTACCTCGAATTTTCACGCCGGCATTCTTTAAATGAGTCTCAATATTTGTTAGTTCAGTTGCACGTTCATAATTTAACTCATTAAATTGATGATCCAAATAATACGACATTGTATCACCGGTGAATGCAGCGAGGTCGACCAATAAACCTCCTAATGAAGCCTCAGAAAAATCCTTGATCTTATCTGGAAAGAAAATACGTGCATATTCAATAAGTTGAGACCTAAAGCCGTCAAAATCCCTAGCAACATAATTTCTTTGTCGCTTATTTTTAAATTTATTTGCCACTTTTAACCACCTGCATGAAGAATAACCTCTATGAATTGCTCCGTTACATTTATTTTAGGAATTGCATATTTAATCCTAATTCCAACTTGAGCTAATGTGCGTTCAGTCGTGGGATCGTTAAATGGCTCAAATGTTTGAAGATCAATAAATGGCATATATTTTTTTACTGCCGTACTAATTTGTTTAATCGCGATTGAGTCAAAATCTTCTTTGCCTAAATCAAATACAAGTGCCTTAAGGTTGGCCCCAAAGTCATATAATCCTACCCTCTCGCCGTGATTCGTAAGAAGTAAATTTTTAAAATTATCCTTAATATTATCTAGACCACTCGTATGCATCTTAAATAAACCGTCAGTATCAACGATTTGCACGGGTGTCTGAATCCCTATCGGTGTTAAGCGCTTCGTTAGTGTAGACTGGTCTTGTGCTTCAATACCTGACATCCCAACAGATTTAAAGCTATATGATTTTCGTTCACCTGTAGGCAAAGTTCACCTCAACGTATAAGTATCACACACATCAAGCGCTTGCTATGTACTTTCACTAAGACCATGGTGTAGGCCCAACACCCGCAGCCGACGTCGCGGTACCGGAGTTGAACCATGCATATATTAATGCGCCGATGCCAGACTTTGCAGACTCAGTATCTGGATAAAGAACGCCTGATGGAAATACAGTCGTGGAAAATGGAAGCGCAGGTGGAGTGCCAACAAATGCAGGTGCCATACCTGCAGCTATAGCTGTTCCAAATGTAACCATAGGAGCATCAAATACATTAGCGGCGTATGGTGGGGTCAGGCCTAAAGGTAATGTTCCAATCAATGATGCCTCTAATGCTGCCGTGGCGAGCTCAGCAGTGCCTTCCACTACTTCAGGCGCGCTTACTATATCAGAAGCGTAATCACCAATTGCGGTTGCCCATGCAGAAGCAAGTTCTTCATTTTCAGATGGAGGATCATCTAAAAAACTTAAATCAGGACCGGTTGGTGATAAAGGCATTATTTAACCTTTCCGACTTTACTAAATGCGTCATCCCATGCCTGTGAGAATGGGCCCACGGTTTCCACGGCTGGGCCTGAAGGTCCTACACCGGTAGTATGAGTATGGCCCAGCAGCGCATCCACCAAAGCATCTAATTTTGCTTCTAATGTCTCACCCATTAACAAGTGATCAGCGCTTGAGTCGTTTCCAATTAAAACTTGATTATCGTCTGTTGTGCCGGAACCAATTGAGATCTTCGGTCCGTCAATCATGATTGAACCGTCAGGCTGAATTACAATAACCGCCTTATCCTTCCCATCATCACCTTCCTTGACTATCTTAATAGAACCATTGACCTCTTTTCCAGAATCCTTTCTAGCCACTATCCTGATCTCATCTGACTTAACGATAACATATGGCGAGTCAATAACTTCCGGAACGTCGGTGCCATCTATTGCTGGACACGTTAAGCCTAGCTTTTCGTCACCGTTGGTGTTCATCGCAACGTATATGCGACTAGAGTCATTTAAGAAATCTGGATCACCCTCTGTAGGACTAACATAATATTTGTCAGTCTCTAATTTTTCCCGGGAGTTGTTGACAACACGGGGAGCTGTATCAGTAGGGTTCTCGTTTGGTGCAGATAACCACCTTCCTCGACCGGTGACGATATCAATACTACCCGCGAATGTTCGCTTCATCTCCTCTTCAGATTTTGCGGCATTACTATCACCATCATTTAGCGGTCGCTCAGAACTTCCCCATCCGCGGTCATCGCTAAAAAGGATCGTTGCATTATTTGAGCCCTGGAGTATTAGATCACCGGGACGGCGACATAATCTAGGCACAGGCTCAGGGGAAAAAGATGCGCCGGCGCCATCATCACTAGATGAAAGAACGATATCATCGTAGGTGGCGGACTCGTCGCCTACTGTAAAGTGATCAGGGTAACCGTCGCCATTTGGAAAGCTGCCTGTATATGCAGTATTGGTAATAGCACCATTGGGAAGAGTCCATGTCCCAGGTAAATTTGTTCCCACGGTTTCTCTTTCCGACACTCCTGGAGACTTAGTCTCAGGTGGCGATAACAAATTTGATCGATCTAGGTGGGTAAAATTAACGTCATCAGTAAACCCAGGTCCGGACACCCTGCATAGCCAATAAACGTACGTTCCAGGTTCGGTCGAGCCGTCTGGCATTATCCAAACTATCTCACCAGGTTTGACAGGAAGCTGCACGTGGGGTGGAAAAAATGGGAAACAGATCATGATGTCGGCGTCTTTATCTCCTTGAGCAGCGCCGGATGTCACGTCTTTTACCAAGAGAGAATTTATGGGTATCAGATACCTTAGAACATCAGCAGGTGATAACTTTGGATCATAACTGGGGTTTCCAGTTAGTATTTTTGAGTTCTTTGCTTTAGAGATAAAATCAAGTAATTGAGAATCCGAATAAAAAGAATTATCATGAAACATCTCAAGAACAACTGCTCTTCGAAAAACTGCAGTTGGGCTTCCTTTTGCCTCCTCATTCTCTACTTCGCTGGTCCCACCTCCGACAGGTGACCCTATGGCATTCGCGCGGCTCAAGGCTGAGCTCCGCTAATCGCTGAGAACATATCATCAATATCAATTTTTGCTGCCTTCGTTTCCTCTCGAGAAATGAGTTCAGCCAACTTCAATATTTGTTCGTTTGATTTACACATTCTTTCTAGATATTTTGCCATAATTGCACCGACCTGCATATGATCAGACTGGCTTCCTTGCATCTTTAAGTATAAATCAGTGTAAAGAGCATTTGCATTTTCACGATCGCTCAATGCATTCTCATAAATCTCCTTCCAGAGCAGTTTTTTCTTGTCTTCAAGGTTTGAAATGTTATCAAGCAGCTCCGCGAAGGTGTCAATTTTCTTATTCATCTTCGCTAACCGATCAAGCATGTCATTTCTAGCTTTTGTCAAAATATACCTCAAAAAATCTCAAATTCGCTGCTTCCACGAATTGTTTTATAGTGTTTCCTAACTGTTCCCAGCGCGGATGCAAGTTGTTTTTGGTTCAAGCCGCTTATTTCACGGACATATACAAAAACTGCTCGCTTATTAAGAAAATCCAGTGTATCAACTTTTTCAAAAATCGTAATTATTGCATCGATACATAAAATCTCATTTTCTTGATGGACTTTGCTTTTAATTGCATTAAGAGCCCTTAATATCTCCATTTTTGACTCGATTGTATCCAAACGATCATCTGCAGAGGGCACAACTTGGTGATGTGTAATTTTTGCGCGGTCTTTTGCGCTCATATTCTCAGTATCTTCAAAGGAAATAGAACGCCTAAGCTTTTTCTGTCTTTTTATAGCATTTTGAATAAGCCAGTTCTTTCCAACAACATTAAAATATGAAAATGCCTTTGTACCCTTATCCTTGTTCCATTTATGAATTGTTTCAAACAAAAAAGAAACACAATCGGCCTGAAGATGCTTCGTTGGTTGGTAAGGATTTTGAAATCCGTATACAAATATTAAGTTCTCTACTAGCTTTTCAAATGCGTATTTAATCTCTTTATTGTATAGTTCTTCTCGTTCTTGTTGAGATTCCGTTTCTTGAAATGATATGATGGCCGCTTGGGTATCCATCGTAAAATACATATTTGACTTGCCTTTCCCGCGGCGTCTTTTAATCTTTCTTTTCTTAAATGCCATCGTCTACCTCTTGAACATTACCAACTATAGATGCGACCTGTAGTATTGCATCTCGGCTATTGTCAATATCAACTAGTACCTGTCTAACTTCATGACTATCATAAAATAAAGGAATGTCCAATATCCTAGAGATTGATATGTATCTTTCATCCAGAATATCCAAGGCGCTCTCAATCGACTCTGTAATTGCTAATAAGCTACGTGCAAACTTAATACAATAATATGTAGTGATAGAAGCCCACAAAAATAATATGCAAGCTATAATAATAGAAATAATCTCAATCAATTAATTCTCCAAAATGCTCATCATAAGATCTGCAGATTGATTCAAAAGAATATTTTTCATGTATTGTTTTTTGGAGTTGTTTCGCCCACTCATTAGGCTTTTGTGTCTTTTTCTTAAATCCACGGACCTTCTTCTTAAAGCTTTCGCTGCTAGGCTCAGCCCATTTTGATCCCTCTATAAAAACTGACCCATCACAACGTTCTTTAGGAATATCCTTTAACTCATAATCAACCTGTAGCCACTTACCCATATCTAAAAAATCTTTATGACCAGACCAATTTGTCGCAATTACCGGTAAACCACAAGATGCTGCTTCTAAAAGCGGTAATCCAAAACCTTCACCTCGTGTAGCAGATACTAGCGCCTTGACTTTTTCATGCTTATACAATCCAGCGACTTCTTCTGACTTCATATGGCCGTGAACAAAATGAATTTTAGGATACGGGCCTTTTCGAATCTCGTTAATTACGCCCTCTAATGCCTTCCTAGTAATATTACGATCAATTTTTGTTCCTCGTCCAGAATTTGTCTTGATAATAATACCAACGTCTGGATCATCGGCAAATTCTTCACATAACCACCTAAGCGTAAACATCACATTTTTTCTATCCAAATGCGGACTATGATCTGTTAGTTGACCTAAAACTAAAAAATTAAAATCAGTTTCTAAGTCTATATCCAATGGAGGGGCAGTTTGGCATTCATCAATAAATGATTCACCAATGACATATATCGGTGTTGTTAGATTTCCAGATCCCTGTAAAACTGAGGCTGTGTGCTTTGAGGGAACAACTACTGCGCTCATTCGATTACAGCAATTTACCCACTCAGGATTGCACTTATCGGTTTCAACAGCTGCGGTCATTCCTATATTAAATTTCCCTAAATTAGGATCCCACTCATTAGGAAGCTGTAGCTGAAATGATACATCTGGTCGCTTTTCAAGCTCATTTGAAGAAGCCATAATCTTTCCAATTAATCCGTTTTCATAATCTGGATTAATTAGCCATGATGTTACACCCCATGGAACAATATTCGTTCTAAGATCTATATTCTTCTTTAAAGAAAGCCATCTAAAAACTTGTCTTGCATGTACACCATAGCCACTCATTGTTAATAAGGGTGCCCTGACTAAAACTGATTTCATTATTTTGTCTCCATTGCATAACTTTGATATCGATCTTTCCAGTTTTCGATTAAATCGATCATTGTATTATGCCATTTATCAACTGTATCCTGATAGGCAAACTCTGATAGGACATAGTCTCTAGCTTTTTGACCTAAATCCTCTCTTTCCTGTGGTGACATATTGTATAGCTTATAAAATGCATTGGCAGTTGTTTCATTGGTAACATAATCTTCATAAATGTAAGGCACATGTTGAGATCCAACCATGCTTTTACACTCTACAGGTAATGCGACACCATTCTCAGATCCGTCCCTATGATCAACTACCTGGCGTGTTAGACCACCGGTCTTAATTGCAATAATAGGCGTAGCAGTTTGCATTGCCTCAAGAGTTGTTAAACCGAAGCCCTCTGCAAACGAAATATTAAAAGTTACATCCGCAATATTATGTAAGACATTAATTTTTTCGAAATCAACTCGCTGATTTGAGAAAAAGACGTTGTCTTGAATTCCAAGCATCTCCGATGTAGTTTCCAAGTTAGGACCTTCTGGATCACGAGGATCGGTATGCATTACCAATGTTGCGTCTTTTTTACCAGCATCATTAGGCTCAAGTTTATCTAAAAAAAGTTTCCATGACATTAGTACATCATTAGGTCTCTTTCTTTTTGCATTTCGGTTCATCCAAAAAGCGACGAAATGATCTTGGCGGTTTGGGCCTAGCAGTTGTCGGCGGTATGCTTTTTTTGCATGTTTGCCTAATGGAAAGAAAATATCTTCTGGCGTTGAGTGAGGTATAAAATTAGTTTTCTCTGGGAAGTTCTCACTAACCATCTCATAGGTAAGATAGCTATGACAATTTATGAGATCAGTACTATCATAAAAAGCATCATTAAATCGTGGGGTAGGTCGATTATCCCAAACATGCCAGTATGCAATAGGGCAAATTTGATGAATCTCATCTTCCATCTCCCAAACCCAAGTAAAAAAGCGGGGGTCGGTAAATAATAAAAGTAGGTCCGGCTTCTCAGTTGCAAGGGTAACTCGTAACATTTCAGGAGTACCGAATCCATCAACGGGCTTAATTACAAAATCATCATTGACTACAACCGTCCGATAATCTTCATGTTTAATAGCGGCGCCGAACTGCCTAACAGACCAACATCCTTTCTCTAAAAGACCCTGAACAAGATGTCTAGATTGAACACCTACACCACTAGTGCTTAATGCATGATCTGATAGTAACAATATTTTAAACTTTTTCTTTTCCATATTCCTCAAATACACCAAAGGCTGGATTTATTTTAATCCAGCCTCGAGCGAAATAAACCAAGATTATTCTAAGTGCCTAGTCTTCAGAGACGGCTCTTCCCTTCATTTGCTCCCAATCCCTATGCTCAGGTGGTCTGACCGACTGATTTTTATCCCAAATTGCCCTTAGCATCACAGGATCAACATCAATATTATTTGCAACATAAATTAGGGCTTGGAGGTCTTTTGGAAAGCAGTGACCACCAAAACCTAGATGTCCATCTGGTCCCGGGACCTGAGTATGACGCCTAGAAATCCTAGGATCCAACGTTGCGGTATCCATTAGCTCATCATAATCAACGCCCATTGCATTCGCCATTTGAGATATCTCATTTGAAAAAGACACTTTCATTGCCAAATAGCAATTGGTCACATACTTCACAAATTCAGCAGTTGTTGATGTTGTCCTTATAATGTTACACCCGCCAATATTAAATGACTGATTTGCTGTAAAGTTAGAGAATACCCTTCTAACGTAATCAACTGCTTCAGGGGGTCCGCCTAGTACAATCCTATTTTGATCCAAAAAATCTTGTTTTGCATTAGCTTCTGTAAGAAATTCTGGATTGAATACAACACGTAGCTTTGAACGACCAAACTTATCATTCCACATCGCCGTAGAGCCCGGGGGTATTGTGGATTTAACAACCGCAATTTTGGGAGCATCATTTACCAATGAATATCTGTGGATTTCATCAAGTACGCTTTCAACAATTCGTGTATCACACTTACCTGACTTCTTCATAGGTGTTGGAACACATACAAAGATAATATCTGTCTTTTCAAAAAGCTCTATATTTGTCTTACATGTTGAAACTTCAGGTTTTGCAATATCATATGTCTCAACAATGATACTAGTAATCTCCTCAAATCCTTCCCGAAGGGATCCACCAACAAACCCCTGCCCAATCACACCAACTGTATTTGTTCTCACTTACAATGCTCCGTATTTTTGAATTCGCAAAATCTACAAGACTCTCTATTTTTTAAAACAAGACCTCGGCGAACGCCTTTAATCATGCTTGATATTAATTTTTCTGTTTTTTCGATCATTTTTGGGCCGACCGAAACCCTAACCGTTGATAACGCCTTTCCTGGTACGGACTCACGCTTTAAAAGAACGAATGCGCATTGAATATTTTTTAAATCTATTTTTTCGCGACGACCCCAGAAGATTTTATATGCAGCTAACTGAGCTTGTATTAAAAAATCCTCTTTCTTCTTTCTTTGCCAACCGGACCGGCCGGCAGTCTTCCAATCTATAACCCAGAGGCGCTTCTTGCCTGTTTTAGTGACATCGCCAATAATTCCATCAATATACCCTTTAAACTTTAGCTCATCATCAGGAAGAGCCTCATAGAGCATATCTTCAGCAGCAATATATTGCCAGTCATTAAAATTTTCATCCATAAAAGCAGGTAAATCATTTAAGATTGTTTCAGCCCATTTTTTCCAACTTGCGAGTGGATGATGCTTAAATTTCCACCCTGCATCTGCAGCCGATCTAATTTGCTTCTCTACATTTACTGGATCGTCAAATGCATATTTTTCCCAATCCTTCTCAATCATTGAGTGAACCATTGGAACGTCAATCTTGCGAGTTTTTAAGAACTTTTCTGCCCCGGCATGAACAGCGGTACCGAAGCTAGTGTAAACACTATCCTCAAAAGTTCCTAGTTTATTAATGTATAGGAGCTTATGCCGATATGGACACTCACGCCATGCTTTAATTTCGCTATACGAAATATGAGGCTTATTGGTCGGAAAAATCATGTAGAATTATAATCATTCTTCCATTTTTTTACATAATCTATAAGACAAACTTCTGCCTTCCATGAGATGGCAGCGTGTGTATCTTTTACATCAGCTAGTGTCTCCCAAGCCTCACCTGGACGAGCTGGAATATATTTTTTTACGCCCCCAAACATATCCGCTAATTCATTAATTGAATAATTCGTTCCATACCCTAAATTAAAAATTTGTGCTTGCCAGTCTCCTTCTCCTAAACACAGAAATCCTTTGATGATATCACTAATATGTGTAAAATCACGACGTTGCTCACCGGTGCCTGTGACTGTTAAGGGTTCTGCTTTTTGAGTTTGTCCTTCAAAAATCCCAACAACAGTTGCATAAGGGCCAGAAACTGGTTGGCGATCACCATAAACATTAAAGAATCGAGCAGTCACAGTGCTCATACCATACACCTTATGATACATTTCACAGACTTGCTCACCTGTATATTTTGCATATGCGTATGGATTAAGCATAGGTCCACCATATGCAGAGCTTGAGCCTGCATACACAACTTTTGCATTCATTTGACGTGCATATTCACAAACATGTGCTGTTCCCATGATATCATTTTCAAGGTACTTTAGCGGGTCCTTGAAGCTAGGTTGAATTCTTGCATGTGCAGCAAGATGATAAATAACGTCAAATTCGTGTCCTGAATATTTTGACTTATCTAGATTTTTAACATCATCGACCCAGTATGTTACATCATCTCTCATGTATTTACGAGATGAAGATTCAGAACATAGATTGTCAATGACAACTACATCATGACCCTTATTAGTCAATAAATCAACAAGATGGGATCCAACAAACCCAAGACCACCAGTTACTAAGATTTTCATTTAATTTTTCCTTGATTTTCTAATCTTTTCAATTCTATCATTAGACTTCAAAACCTCTTTAATAAGCTTTGAATTATAACCAGCATTTTTAGATAGTTCTACTAATGCTGCTGTATCTTTTGGTAAGCATTTTCCTGAAAATGGGTAATCATTATCTTTAAACACTGCCGTATGCATCGGGTTAATTCTAGGATCTAAAAGCCATAGCTCACGAACCTCGTTATAGTCAACGTTTATGGCCCTACAGATCTCATTCATTTCATAACAAAAAGTAATTTTCATTGCATAGAAAATATTTTCCATATATTTTGCCATCTCAGCCTCAGTTGAGGTTGTTTGACGATATGTCTTTGTTGGTCCTACAACTGGCATATAAATGTTAATAAACTCTGAGGTATCTGAACGATCACCCCCAAAGGTGAAAAATGGTGTTTCTTTGATGTCCGTATGAAAATCGTACGGTGTCCAATATGAAGATTCTCCACAATATTCCGGAGAAAAAACAATTCGTTTTGAATATTTTTTCTTAAGCTTCTCAGTTGTTCCCACCTTAACTGTCGACTTTATTAAAATTAAAGGGGTCTGAAGCCATGAAACTACGTCCTCAACAATATCCGTACAGCACTCTCCTGACCTTAGTTTTGGTGTTGGTACACAAATAATTGCCACATCGCATGTATTTATCTTATCCTTTGAGCAGCTATGATCGTATAGAGGATCATAAATCTCAATATCATAATGATTCGAAAAAAGCTTATACATTGCTTTTCCGACATATCCAAATCCAATAATGCCTATTTTTAACATTTTGCCTTCTTATTTTTATAAAAAGTTTTTATGTGGTGGTTCATTCTCTTTAATTTGCTCCAAAAACTCGTTTAAATTATCACCAACGCAAAGTTTAGGACATCTATCAACATCTAGATCTTTTAGGATTCGCTTTCTTCTATCACATTTCCAGATTTCAGAAAATTTCATTTGCTTAATATTACCAATTAGCCCTTCGTTCTTACCAGACAATGAACAACAAATGTAGACACCACCACGAGCCGTTATGGACGTGCTTTTAAAAGATTGCGCATGGCATGTTTTATAGCACCTTCCAATGTTGTTGGAAAGAATCTTTTTATATTTTCCTTCGTCAATAACAATCTTAAAGCTTTCGTCTTCATATTCATGAAGATCACTAAAAATTTTGTCCCACTCTTCTGATGAGATTGATGTATAGTCTGAGCCTGACCATCCGAAGCTAGGTCGAAGTTGGGCATAGTCTAAACCAACCTCTTTGCATATTGAAACAAATCTCCATACCTGGCGGTCCATATCTTCATGCTGATTTGTCAAATATCCTGCGCCGAGAGTAACATCTAAATTTTGCTCTTGCTTAATTCTTGCAAGATCTCTTATATTATCTATTGTTCTTTGGAACCTAGCCTTTGTTCCGTGCGTTCGTTTATGGGTCTCATCGTCATATGCATCAAGAGATATTCTAATCCATGTAAAATGTTTAAGAATTTCTTCCATAGGAATTCTAGACATGTGAAATAGAGAACCGTTACAGATAAGTCCAATCTCTAACCCTAACTCTGCAGTGTACCGTATTATCTCTGCAAATTCTTTGTGTGAAGTAGGTTCACCACCACCCGTGTAGTTTATTCCCTTTACACCCATTTGTTGCATATCTTCTAGTAGCTCTTTTACCAGATCCAACTTAAGCTGATTATTATCATCTGCAATAAGGTCTGCATCGACACACCCGGGGCAATTATGATTGCATACATTAGTTAAATCGATCTTAATGGTAACAGGGGCAGATGTATCGCTCGTCTCGAACCACTCTTTCATTCGTTCTGAATGATATAGTACTTTTTTAGGCTTTAAAAAATTCATGTTATCTTACGAAGTTTCCTGATTAATTTCTGTCATCATAAAATTAAAAATAGCCCTTGGTGACCAAAGGTTTTCATAATAATATTGACCCTTTTCAATCCATAAAACTCGATCTTCGATTATAGCGTGGAAAGCTTCCTGCCAATCATGACTATTAAAGTCAATTTCAGGTATGTATTCTTTCCATGAATGACCTTGATCATACGAGTTTTTTCGTAATATGATGAGATTACCAACCGCAGTTTGATCCATCATCCTTGATGTATACTCCCCAACGCCGGGAGGATTTAATATTGCTTGACAGCTCATGCTAGTGGAAAGATACTCCGGATATGGTTGAGAACCAACATAGATGTTATAATCGCTCTTTTTTAACCGATCCAGAATGAACGGCCTAGACGCTATCTCATATGTTCCTGTATCATGACTGCTTCCTTCCAAACCAAATTTTTTATGATCCGCCCATGAAATTCTCTTATCTGAATGTGATGGTCGGGGGTAAGTGTATTTTTTGTTAAAGTCTGCAAATAGCCCAATATCATAATCATGCTCAGCTTCAGAAGATTTCTCCCTTAAAGCCCTAAGGTTCGGTAACACATGAGAATAAAAATTATTATTAAAGCTCCACTTAAAAAATGGGATAACCTTTCCGTTATTTTCTAATGCTATTTCTTCAATATTCTTTGATCTAATATGCGAATGTGCGGCTTTAAAAAATAGAAACCTCTTCCCGCGGGCTTCTTTAATACATCTTAATATTCTACCGCAATATTCTTGTATTTCAAGATCATCGTTTACGCCATCCGAGGTATCGATATAGACGATTATATCATCGGAAAAAAAACATGCCGTTTTCGGAATTAGGTCAACATTCTCAACATCAAAATGGTTGCTAGAAATAATCTCTTGATGAATATATCTAAAGCGGTTAAAATTATAAGCACCTCTAAATCTTTTCACGTCATTACTCTTTATCTAACATGTGTAATGCGTCGAGTGTATCCTTCCAGTTCTTGAAAAATATTCCCTTATCGTCAATGTAAGCTACGGCTCGTGGTTTTTCTGCTGTGACTTTAGTAACAAACTTATCCATGTCATGTTTTTTTAGCCACTCCCAAACAAGCTGGGTCCCTGTTTTACCATTTACTAATCCCCTATCAGGCTTAGCTTTGCAAGTATAGATTATCACTGTATATTTTTTCGATAAACTTCTTAAAGCTTCTTTGGAGCCCTCAATTGGATCGTCATAGATTGTTCCATCATGATAACCCTTGGAACATTTATGAATCACCCCGTCAAAATCAACCCCAATTTGATAGGTTTCATCGCCAAACGAATGAAGTCTAGGTTCTTCAGGTTGTTTATGGTTGACAGTTTTTATCATGGGTGAATCTACGCCTGAAGAGTTCATCAAGCGATGGCAGAGAAGAATCATCATAATTTCTGACATATAATAATGGGTTACGCCTGTCACCACTTCTAGGCTCCCCCAGTCATTATTGACGGGCTGCGAAGTAATATAACACGTGTCACAGCCCAAGTCTGATGCAAATTGTAGTGCCTTATCAATGTCTGGCGATGATCCTGAAGAGGAAAGCCCTACTACTAGAGGCATTACTGTCTGTTCTGAAAGTTGTGGGCTGAGCCAGTCTACGAGCCATCTTGTATAATCAAAGTCGCCGTGCCAAATAGAAACCGTATCTGTGTCTGGAGCATAAACTAGTTTCTTTCCGCCAGTCAGCCTTGTCAAATCTGTAGCAATATGTCTGGCAATAGATAAATTTCCGCCATGACATACCAGATATACTTCGCGATGTTTCTTAAACATTTTTTCAAGTTCGCTCCACTCGCGCGAACTTGTGGCTCTTTCATATGCCCTTTCAATTCCCGGCATGTCAGTCATTTAATTTTTTCTCCCTCTTGCCATTAATTTCTTTAAGACAGCCCACAAGACCTAATCCAATATCAATATATTCTGATGACATCATTTTTTTAGGGATATCTTCGCCATACTTGTATGGAGTAGTTTGATAGTGTGAAGAAAGTAAATTCTTATTTTCATTGCCATTGTATTTAATTTCAATATCTTGATTCATTATTTCAGAGATAATTGATAGAAACCCTGATGTGCGAAAGGATCTTTCACCTGTTAATATCATACAACGATTTTCATATTCTGGACCTAGAGACTTAATGGTTAAATCTGCTGCGTCTGCTGCATGAATATATTCACGCCTTTCATCGCCTGTTCCCTGATATTCTATCTTTCCATTGAGAGCTTGTTCTAAAAACCTATAAACACTATTTTTTTTATCTGCGCCTGGACCATAAACCGTGCTGTACCTTAGTATTGTGTAATTAAGATTATAATATTTCTTATAGTCTTTTGTAATCAACTCGCATGCACGCTTTGTAGACCGATAGACTCCACCTAAATCAGATTCAGAATACACGCTGCTAGCTAATATAAATCTACTTACTCCAGCTTTTGCGCACTCATCTAGAATAATTGTATTTCCCAAGATATTTGTCCCTACTGCTTTTACAGGATCTTCAATGCAATCTTCGATATCAGCAATAGCTGCATAGTTGAACACTATATCAGCACTGACAAGAGCTTTTTTAACATCATCTCTGTTAAAAATATTTCCTACTATCGAATGTTTGCCTTTGAGATCAGGTGATTTCTTTTGATCAAACGAATATACATCATATATGTTCTCTTTGATTAAACCCCTTACGGCATATCTTCCTAAAAATCCGCTACCTCCAAACACAACTACTTTTTTCATCACACGACCCTGTTCAGAAGCGTCTCAGACCTAAGATACTTATCAACTGATAGTGCTGCCCCTAATTCCATCTCCAGTCTGCTCGTTCTTGAACAACTTCCAAGATGCGGAGATAATAAAATGTTAGGCAGCGACAACAGCTTTCCCGTATACGGCTCTTTTTCAAAGACATCAATTGCTGCAGATGAGTTCGAATTTTCTAAAAGCCACATATACAATGCTTCTTCGTTTATCACACCGCCGCGAGATGTATTAATTATGCACATGTCCTTTTTAAGAATTGATAACTCTTCCGGTCCAATATAGTCTATATTATCCTTGTTTAGAGGAATATGAAGAGAGATTATATCGCATTCCTCTAGAATTCTATCCTTGGTCGACCATGTGTGGGAAGAAAATATTTCTCGTGATGAATCTGTGTCCGTGTATAGTATTTTTTTCGGTCGAAGGCTTTCAAGCTTCCTTATAACCGCTGATCCAATTCGACCGACACCAATAATTCCTACGCTGCAATTTGTTATCTCCCTGCCAACAAATCGCGACCAATTTCCAGATCTCATTTCAGAATCAACAGTCCATGTCCTACGCAATAGCGAAATCATTTGAGCTATTGTTAGTTCTGCGACCGCGTTGGTGGGCGCATCAGGTGTGTGTGTCACGATAATACCTCGCTTTCGGCATTCTTCTAAATTCACTGAATCTAATCCAATGCCGACGCGCGATATCATTTTAAGATGACGACATAAATCTAATTGCGCAACATCATATTTTTCCGTCCCTGCGATAATAATGTGTGGCTCTTCTTTTTCTAGTACGCATAAAAGCTCTTCTTCGGAATACTTTCGAAACTTGTTATTAAACTTGATCGTAGCTCCATGCGCTGCCCTTATTTTATTCAACAAAACAGAGACTTCAAAATTATCAGAGTTATATGGATATGTGGTTACAAGTATTTTCACGTTAAATGTTCTTTGAATAGGTTCTTGTCCAAGCTGTCCATGCAGCGCTATGCACTACTTCTATAAATTTTTCATCTATGTTCTCAAAATTAAGCATTTTCTACTTCTCTATATTGTTCGATTATTGATGTAGTATCCATTCCCATTGCTATTATACCATATTTTTCATATTTTTTCTTTTCTTTTTTAATGTTTGTTGGAATATGAACTGCCATTTGTTCAATTGGAATACAACACTTTATAAGATTAATCGATTTCATATATTTTTCTGTTTCAAAGTTGCCTGGATCTCCTAGACTAGCGGACAAATCGTATGGGCCGATCATATAAAAGTCAAAAATATCTTTCTCGAATATCTTTTCAATGTTGTTTATGCCTTGTAGGGTTTCGATTTGTGCTATAAGAACTGGATTTGATTCTTTCACGAGGGGCTTAAGACCCCACAGGTTCTCTCGAACAAGCCCTAGCCCTCTTTTTCCTCCGTTTTTTGGATACGTACAAAGGTCTTTTACTCTTTCAGCATCTTCAGTAGACTCGATTGTGGAAAATATTAGACCATCACATCCCGTATCCAGACAAACCCTTATCATTTGTCTATTAATTTCTGTTAATCTTACAAAACATTTCTTTTTGTTTAGCGTTATTACCTGAATACATGCGCACAGTGTTTCTGTGTTAAATCCGCCATGTTCTGTGTCTATCACAACACCATCTAGGCAATTTTGTGATAATATATCAGAAACAATAGTAGATGGTATCTGCTGCCATGCAAGTCTCATATCATTTACCTAAAAGACCTTCTGGAAATGTCTTTATCTCATCATTCATTGATTGTATGAGCTCATTCTTCTTTTCTTTAATAAGCATCTTAAAATTACCAAAGTTCTTATACCCTTTTTTAGTCCATGAAAAAGGGTGAAATAATAGATGAACCTTGGTAACACTAGCGGGAATGTCTAGAGGGTGTCCAAATTTCCATTGATGATTTGAGTCCGAAACATACATCACGTTTAAGCTTTGAGGTTTCTCTTCTTTGTAAAAATGAAAATACATTTTATCATAAACATTCACTTTATCATTTATTACCAGATTTTTTTCCAATAATCCCACTGGGGGCCTGTGATATGAAAACCGATCAATGTCAATGCCCAATGCTGATTCCATCATTTTTATATCACGTATTATGTAGTCATTAATTAAATTATCACATGCATCCAGGTGTACATGTAGCCCTATTTTGTGACCTAATCCATGGATTTCATGAATAATAGATAGATTTTTTTGAGAAAACATATTATATGTGTTATTTCTAAATTGAAAAAAATAGCTGCTAGTAACACCTAAACTATTGGCTTCAAGCTTTGCTAATGCTAAAGCACGATCGGGCGAATATTCTACATCATGACGTAAGATACAAAACTGATCAGAATCATTATTGACATCCTGATAATCTAGCACCTTAAGACCTCTATGCTCTGTCAAAAAAGCAATGATCTCTTTGTACTCATCATAAGAAAAATGATTACTCAATGCTTAACCCATTCGAAATGCACCAATCATGGATATTCACGGATCGATCATCAATAAAGACATGGGCATGAGGCTTTTTATTCATAATAAGCTCATGATACTTTACGTTCCATTTCTGTAGTTGCTTAGTTGTAAATTCGGTCCAGTCAACACCAGAACACGCGCCGCGAGAGGTCATAATAATAATCTTGTTTCCTTGATCATATAAGTCATTTAGCGAATCAATTATCTCGTAATAAGGTTCAGCTTCAGAATATTCGCAGTTTTTTGTACATAGTGTTCCATCAATGTCAAAGCAATATACTCTTTTACTCATACATACACCTCGGTAAAATATCGATACATTCTAGTACCGTTAATGGGGGTATTAATGGTTAGATCCTCGCCTAATAATTGTTTTAATCCAAGATCCAGTAAATCACATCCTGCTGCCTTCGTTAATATGATAGAACCAGCTAACCGAGGATTTATCTCATAGACAAGGGGTACTCCAGATTGTGAGACTTTCATTTGAATATTCACATTCCAAGATAAATTAAATTGCTTTACAACATCATTGGCATAAGAAATTATGGTATCATCCAACATAACTTCGCTAACATATGATATACCTTCTCCGGGCTTGATTCTTATCATCGGAATCGTTGCCGATGTATTGCCTTTATCTGCTAGACAATAAACAGAATAATCCGTACCGGGTAAATACTCCATCAAAATGATGTCTGGAAATGAGGCTTCTTTTGATATCACATCCCTATAATCATCAGCAGTCATTGTAGTTGCTGATAATCCAGCTTTACCCAAGATTTTATCATAACTCATTACACAGCTTTCATCTAAAATCCTAAATCCTCTGCTACCAGACGTTATTCTCGGCTTAACAACAAGTTTCTTACCTGGATACCCAAGATCGTTTAAAGAGACATCAAACTCCTGGACACTCGTGGGTGACCTAAAGTCTGCACATGGTAATCCTGAGCTCTTTAAATGACTTAGCATCAAGCCTTTATCATTGGCAATTATTAAATCTTCATAAGATGATCCTGGTATGAGCGTATTATTTTTCTTAAAAAGACCTTCATTCTTCTTTAATGATAACAAAACACGATCAGTTGATGTGGGTAAAATAATATCAACCTGCTCTTTACAACAAATCCTATACATAAAATCGATAAATTCTTTTGATGGTGATGGAGGAGCCTCATAAAATTTGTCAACTAAATAGCGGGCAGGATTATCAGGATTTAGATCAACACCAATGATTCGTATATTTTTTTCTGAATTGTCTCGCAGCATAGAGATCAAAGCCGGGCCGGCGGCTAGTGTACCACAGTTTGCGATTAATACTGTAATATTATTAGACACCCCGCTCCCGTAATATATCAATAACTTTTTTTCTATCATTAGGTGTATCGACGCTGATACTATCATATTGTGTATATCTCATATTTACATCGATATCATTTTCGATAAATCGCAGCATCCCAATTCCTTCCTTGTTTTCCAGAAATGTCGGTGATGTATCATGAAAAAACTTGAGCCTATCTAAACTTAATGAATATACTCCGATTTGTTTTAGAACCCTGTTTTCTTCTGTGGCACGGGCGGTCTTTTTGTTAAAGTGTGGAATCGAAAACCTTGAAAAATATATTGCTCTTTCTGAATTTGAAACTACAACTTTTACACAGTTAGGATCATCGATTTCGTTGTTATCCTTCACTGCAGTATACAAATTTACAACTTCAGGACTTAGATCAACGTCCAAAACTCGACTATCGAATAATGGCTCATCACCCTGTATTATTACATATCGATCACCGGTGATCCCATCACGACGAAGCCTAACTGCAACCTCATAGCACCTATCAATACAATCGACATGTGTATCTTTTGTCATGACACATGGTATCTTTAGTTCATCACAGCAATCATAGATTTCTTGACTATCTGTTGCTACACACAGATATTCCCATTGCTGCCACTTGCTTGCTGATTCAAACACACGTTGAATCATAGGCTTACCTAAAAGATCACATAAGGGCTTACCTGGAAAGCGGGATGACGCGTATCTAGCCGGTATAATCCCTACATATCTCATAATGCTATAATCCTATCCGCTAACTTTTGAAGTGTTCCATCGTTAGTATTGACAATTAATGGACTAGGTTCATTATTACCGGTATTTTTCAAAATAACTTCAAGTTGTTGAATAATGGTATCATGATCTTCTGCGGCATCAAACATAAAGGTATTTCTATTTACGCTCAGCATATCTTCGTATGCGTTGGATAAATTGATCACAAGAGCCAAGTCGGCTTTATTGGCTACACTTATCAAAGAGGTGGGAAAGTTTAAATCCTTATCTATCATAAAATCTGGTTTAAGTTTCGTTATTTCTATTGGAGACCTCCAGTGCTTCTTCCCTGATTTCTTTGGTGCTTGACCCTTTTCTCTTTTCTTCCAAATGATATAGAAATCATGACTTCGAAGAAGTTCAAATATCCTATCAGTTAATACGGCGGTAGTCTCTAAATTGGCTGTAGATTGTGGCAATACATTACACTCAATCTCATCCTTAGTTCGTGATGCTGGACTGGCACCACCGGGTGGTACCCAAGTTTCCGATATTAGACATGTGCGTTTTTGGATCTTGGACAAATCAGGGGCAGTCAAATACAAGGGTTTAAAGTTGAGCGCGGTCTTTCTTATGTCGCCAAAATACTCAATCTGCATGTCGGAATCATTTAACCTATTATATAGCTCCTCATCTTTTTTACTCTTGAGCACAACAAGACATGGTTTGTAGTAATAGCGAGACTGTTTTATGTCATGAAATGAATCAGTACTCCAGGCCAAAACGACTATATTCGATTGATCCGCCGTCGGATACCAGACGGGATATTTGTGACGTAGCGATTGAAGTACGATAGTACTTGGCTTCTTAGACGCATAATCGTCCTCATGCTTGCGCGCATCATCGTGACCATAAAAATTCAACTCAACATTATCAATGTTATTAGTTGCGAGTACTTGCCTAACAAACCCTGTTAATTCCTCTCTTTCATAAATCTCGAACTGTCTTTTTGCATATACACAGTCAAACAGGGAAACCCAACAACGCTTTCTTTTTGCAGTCTCTAGAATCACGGGCAGCATGTCTTGAAATTCTGTCATTCCAAAAATATAAAATGCAATCATATTTTATAACCTCACTATTGTCGCTTTGGATGAATATTTTGTTTTAATACCTTAAGCAAAACAGCTTCATCCTGCTTATCACGAAACGCGATAATATTGCCCCATGAATTAGCTTTTGGTTGATATGGGTACGGTCGAAAACAACGCCAGTCATGAGGAATTCCATAACGGCGAATTGGATGCCACTCGCTAAAATAAACAGTATAACCCAACTTAATCAAAAAATGTGCTAAATCCGATGTGTCATAATCTAATAATTTAGCGGTCTTTTTATTTTCAAATTCAGCTGTAACTACATCGGGGTGTAAAGATTCCCATGGAAAACTTTTTAATACCATCAAGTCATATCCTTCGGCATCGATCTTAAGAACATCGACTGATTGAATCGACTGTTCTTTGCAATAATCTCGAAGAGAGATCGTCTCTACGTGTGTAGTTTCTTTATGCCCAGTGGTAAAAGGAACCAAACTACTGATCCCTATGCTTTCAGAAGAAGTAAAAAATGATACCGACTTTCCACTCACTTCAGCAATCGCTCGAGAATCACATGTAAAAGTTGAAAAGTCCTGTAAATTCTGTTTCAATACCGCACGATTATTAGGATCCGGTTCAAATCCGTATACAGTCCAACCAGACTCTAAAAACGGGCGAGACGATCGGCCGGTGCATGCCCCTACATCGATTAAAGTGCCGGCAGATTTTTGACCAACGAGTCTATGAACAAACTCTATTTCGCTAAAAGTTTTACCTTCACTACGTGAAAATGCTGGAGCGTCCCATAAAACGCTAGGATCATGAGTAAGTGCAATATTAGTTGTCGTTTTATTTTTCATCGATGATTATTGCTCCAAAGGTGTTTCTTATAATGATATATCTCTATTATGAAAAATTTGTACTTACTCTATTATAAACATCCTGATAGTGATTATACAAGCCATCAATTGACTCTGCCAACAACGGTTCAAATGTTTTATCAAGAAAAGAAAAATCTTCAAAATCCATTGAAACCTTATTGGCATTTTTTCCATAAACGTCAAATGCATATGAAATAGCTTTTTTATAGCTGTCAGGTAACGAATTTAAATGTTCGACGTTGTATAGCCCTAAATGATTTCTATGAAGCCTGTTTAGAAAAGAATTGCATATCTTGCTTGGATATTGCTCATATTCATGAAGCGCAGTTAAAATTCTAACATCGCCCATTTTTGTTAAATGTCTTATGTTGTTTGAATATTCCGATTCAGGTTTTTGATGATTTGGCATTAAATCATTATCATTTACTAATAGCTCTAAGACTTTTCTTGTTAAAATTTGAGGTGTACCACCCCTATAATTGTTCATTACATAGTCATGAACAACGCCGGTAAGCCAATCATATTCTTCATTAATTGCAACATTTAATAAATCAAAGATCCCATCAAAAATAAAATGATCACCGTCTATTCTTACAAAATATTCACATGATGTATCTAATCCTTTTTTTGCAAAATCGATATACTTCTCTTTAAACCCTTTTTCGTTATTGATCATTAATGAATTTGGAAAATTAAGCTTTTTTATGCAATGTTCGTTGAACTGACTAGTTCTTTCATTCGTACAGAAAGAAGTAACTAAAATCTTATCTAAATCTAAGTTATTTACTAGAACCATCTTGCATACTCCCCTATAGGCTTAAACTTTTTACTAGTTCCATAATCAACGCTTCCCCACTCTTTAACAACAATACCTTTACGGCCGGGTTTTCGATCGTCAAACCACTTGATAAAAGGGCGCTCATTCGAAACTAATTTTTCTATTCTATAATTCATTTTATGATAAATGTTGGTAAATGAAACCTCACCTTCTTCACAATGATTATTCACATTACATTTTTCTCCCAAGATAAGATAATCTTTATAATAAGGTAGACCCCCTCCGTTAAAACTGGTTGCCTCATTCAAATATTTGGTATGAGTGCAACCTGCTCCATGATGTGCATGCCTTCTGGATGTATTGCCGCCGCCTACTCCGAAACATGCAATAAAAGCTAGTTTATCATCTGAGTCTAGTTGATTAATTGCTTTTTCATAATATCCATCTAAATTAAAAATAACATCATCTTCTGTAAAAAACCAATAATCATATTGGTTTTTAAATTTTTGAAAAGCAAAATTAAATGCCCCATAAGACATTCCAATATTGTCTCCCTCTATTACGATTATTTTTCCTGATTTAGTTTTATGATTATTATAACTGTTTAAAAATTCTTTGGCAGTCTTATACTCTGGACTATTATTCACGATTATAACATCAACGCATAAATCGTCACCATGAATAGCATTAATTTCATTTTGAATATTAAAGTCCATTAATTCTATTGTATCTTCTTCATTAAAATCAAATTTTCTTCTAGGACCAAAAAACACAGGTATAATTTTGCAACACTTCTTCATTAACTTATCCTTTGTAGCTATTAACGGTATTAGTGATCTTCTCTAATTCGCTTTCTTTTAGCCACCATCCGACTGGAATGTTTATCATTCTATTACAGAAGTAATCAGTGCCTAAAAGATCATCTGATTTAAATTTCTTAAAAATAGAGTAGTTATCATTTCTTACATGTACAACATCTGACGATATTCCATTATCATTGAGAAACATCTTAAACTTGTCTCTGTCCTCTACTAGCACCGTGTATATCCAGTGAGATGACTCAGAGTAGTCATTTCTTTCAAGAATATTGACATTTTTATTTTTAATATTTTGATCAAAAAATAATCCATTTTTTTGGTGGGCACCAATAATTCCATCAATATGCTTCATTTGCTCTAAGCCAATAACCGCATTAATATTGTTCATATGATATTTGAATCCAGAAAATGTAATATCTTGTTCCCACTTACTTCCACTATACTTCCTGTCTATTCCGAACCATCTCATTTTTTTGATTTTTATATCATCATACTTACTTTTGGAGCAAATTGCACCACCGTCGGCAGTTGTTAGGTGCTTAATTGCCTGAAAACTGAAACAAACATAGTCACTGTGGCTCCCAATTACTTTGTTGTTATAGGATGCCCCTAATGCGTGGGCTGCATCTTCAATGACTTTAATCTCTCTATTTCTTGCTATTTCATTTATTGCGTCAATTTCAAAAGGTTGACCGGCCCAATGAACACATACTATCGCTTTGGTTTTTTTAGTTAGTTTCTTCTTAACACTTTCTGGACATATATTTCCCGTCCTAGGATCAATGTCGGCGAAAATTAAATTGGCGCCCATATTGAATATTGGCTCGTTTGTTGCCATGCATGTCATTGGTGTGGTTATAACATCGTCGCCTGGTCCAATGCCTGACATTGAATATGCCAAAGATAGTGCACTGGTACAACTATTTACTAGCGAAGTATTATCATTACAAACAAAATTACCGAATGAATTTTCAAATTTATCAGAATATTCACCCTCAGAAATAAATCCTGTTTCAAATACTTTTTCGATTTTTTCCCCTATGCCTTTGGGGTGATGAACTTTAAATAAAGGTATCATATTGCTCTCTTTTCTTGAACTTATAAAAAATTAATATCTGCACACTCTTCTGGGTGCATTAAAAAGTCTAGGAGTTTATTTGGCTCTGAAAGCTTGCAACACATCTGGCACTTGGAGCAATAATCCAAAGATCGAACATACTCTATAGCATCTTTTCTTTGTTTTCCTTTCCAGATTTCCTCGAAAGAAGAGTCATAAATATTTCCAAAGCTCAAATTTGGATCATTCGGGTGATAGGTACACACCTTCACTTCTCCAGTTGCAGACAATATTGGCTCAAAAAAGTGTCCCTCGCAGCTTCGAAAAGAGAAAGCAGTTCCACCTCTAAGGTCCGACCTCTTGTCATCGCTCAAGTTAATTTTTGGATGTATCGCTTGGGTGTCCAAATATTCCCAAACTTCTAAGTTAAGTTCCGCATCTTCTTCTTTATAAAACCTCGGCAAGATAGGTCTGAACTGCATGTAAGTTACGTCATCAGTGTTTGTCGTCCATTCAACCAAATCGTGGACTTCTTCTACTGACATTTCCTGACCAACATTACAGTTAATCCCTACTTTAACAGGGTATTCTCCTAGCGTAGCAACATTTTTCCTAATAGTCTTAACGCCGTCGACGAACTTCCATCTTTTATAGTTTTCTTCATTTAGCGTATCAAGAGAGACCCTTATCCACTCAAAATTCTCCCCAATCAACTGACAATATCTATTTTTAAATACTCCATTTGTCATCATACCAAGCTGAAGACCTTCAGCTTTTGCAGCGCGCACTGCTCTCTCAAAATGACGATAGAATGTTGGCTCCCCCTGTCCGGCAAAAGTTACTGCTTTTCCCCCCATTCTAGAAAAGTCTTTAAAATATTTTTCCAAAACATCAATATCTATCGCCTTTCCTTTTTTATTGTCTCTACCAAGCTCGGTGATACACCATACACATGCCATATTACACTTATCTGTAAGACCTACTTCCATGAAAATAGGGGACTTTGTGTCTCCGGTTGACAAATATTCATGCAATCTATCATAATGTAAGACGAGCTTTGCTTGCGAGCCAAATGGATTGGCGCCAGAAAATCGGACATAAGTATTTTTACTCATTTTTTGATCTCCCTATATTTTCAACGACTCTATCTATTCCTTCTTTGATACTGTATTCCTCGATAAATCCCAAATCTTTTAGCTTTGTGACGTCAAGATACATATCTTTAACTTGTGCGACCTTGTGAAAATTCGGTGGCTCCATCGGTATAAGCTTCGCTTTTGAACCTAGCTTTTCCTTTGCATATTTCATTATATCTTTGAATCGATGAGGGCGGCCGGTACCAATATTAATTACGTTATTATGCGGGCCCTTCTGTGTACAAAGATAAATTGCTCGACAAACATCATCAACATACATAAAATCTCTTATGTTTTCTCCATTATCATAAAGATTTATGTCCCTATCTTCGGCAAGCTCTCCTATCAAAAATTGCAATGCATTTCTTTTCTTAGAAACTTTTGTATCTGTCTCTCCGTATACATTACATAGTCGAAATATTCTATACTTTATATCGAAGGTTTCACAATAAGATATTAAAAGCTGTTCTGCTGCTCTTTTGGTTATGGAATAAAACCCTCTTGGATTACATATACTCTCTTCAGTGGCAGGAAATGAGTCCGTTTTTCCATATACAAACCAAGAACTTACAAAATTAAAAATGACATCGTTTTTATCTTTACATTTTTCCAAAGTTTCAATTAGCAAAGTTAAATTTGTTTTGATATCAAGAAAGGGATCAGTAAAAACGTTATAGTTGTCAATTGTACTTATCAAATATAAAATATCATTGCTTTGAGGATCCCGGGATTCTCGAGGTATTCTTATTGAATCTTCTGGATATAGCTCGCTAAATCTGCTTCCTATAAACCCTGTAGAACCAAATACCGATATCATTTTTTTATCCTAGGATCTATAGCTTTTTATAATATGCAATAATATTATCTATTTCTTTATCGAACGTTCGGGCTTGAATCCAACCTAAAGCCTTGATTTTTTTATAATCTAGAGCATATCTTACATCCGCGCCGGATCTATCCATACATGGATTCGTTACATCATCATAGTTGACGTTCATGTGATTGCATATTTTTTGTACGATCTCCTTAACAGAATATTCCTCGTTGCTAGCCACATGGTAATATTCATTGATATTACCCTTATCTAATATTTTTATAAGAGCATTAACATTATCCTCTACATGAAGCCAGTTTCGAATGTACGATCCCCCACCATGAATTGGAACTTTTCTACCATTTAAAATATCAGTAATTGCTCTTGGAATTAATTTTTCATAGTGCTGTCTAGGACCGTAATTGTTCGTGGTTCTAGAAATCAAAAATGGTATATCAAAAGTTCGCCCCCAAGCTACAACCAACTGTTCTGCCGCTGATTTAGTCGCGGAATATGGATTACTCGGTGTATGTACATCTTCTTCTTTAAAAAATCCGGTATCAATATCACCAAAGACCTCATCCGTACTTATTTGTAAAAATATAGGATAATCATACTCCCATGCTGAAACTAAGCTATTAATTTTTTTATTTTTGAGAATCTCTAATATGTTATAAACCCCATGAATATTAGACTTTACAAAACAAAAGCTATCTTCAATTGAATTATCAACATGAGATTCAGCAGCAAAGTTAACAATGAAGTCACAATATGGAATAGACTTTATGTCTGCGATATCTGCTTTAATATATTGATAATCACCTTTAAACTTTAAGCCAGTATGGGCTGCATATGTCTCTTTATCATAATTTATTACCTTGTGTCCTAAAGCTAGAATCTTATTAACAAAATGACTTCCAATAAAACCCAGCCCTCCAGTCACGATAATCGTCTTTTTTCCTTTTAACCTATTCATCTAAACCTCGTCTTAAACTTTTCCATGAATCAAGCTTGACTGTGTCCTCGTCATCAGGCCTCCAAGCTCTGTCCGGCATATTCAATATTATAGCCGCATCTTTAGTAGAGTTATTAATTATCATATTTGGAATTCCGGCCGGAATTACCAAGGAATTGCAATTATCATTGCCTAATTCAAATTTATGAATTTTATTTTCAAAAAAGCACTCTACAGTAACATTGCCTGAAACACAAAACATCATTCCTCTTCTTTTATTATGAAGTATTGGACCCTTCTTTGTTCCAGGATTAAGCGTCGTAATATATGACATCTTAATGCTGTAACCTTCATGCCAGCTTTCCCAATCCCTATACAACGGCATTAGGGTGCCTTCCGATGTTTTTATCTGCTCTATTTGTTTAAGAAATGGTTTTTTCATAATTTTCTCATTATTGATATCGAAGGAAATTTATTATCTAAAATTTTATAACCAATATTTTCAATATTTTCATACATTGGCTTTTTTCTATATTTATACATCCAACCCACCTTGTCTCTTTCCTCTGATCCTCCCTCAAACAATACTATAGCTCCATTTTGTATTTTATCATGTAGGGCAGATCTTACACATAGCATAATATCTGCATCATTTGATATATCTATATGAAGCATATCAAAGTCCTCAGGATCTTCAAGCCACCTAATAAAATCTGAATCTCTTAATTTTATAAAATCTTCAACACCATGATCTTTAATATTTTTTAAACATACATCTTGTGTAGAGTGTTTATACGGATACTGCTCCCATAAATCATGTGCATAAACGCATCCTTCCCCGATATCTTTTAGTGCCATCGCCATGGCTATAGACGAATATCCTTCGAGTGTACCAAATTCAATAATTTTTTTAGGTCTATATTTTAATACGGTATCATACAATACTTGACCTAGGTCATTTTTTCTATATGAAGACTCAACCCCGGGATTCTTATAAGGCATTTATTTCTCCCAAAACATCGTCATATTTGATTAGAGGTAGTTTTTTATTTTGTGATACCAGCCTTAATCGCTCTGAGGTCTTTTGGTTAAAGAGGCCAATATGATCAACGGCGCCCCCATCCAATATTCCTACATTCAAATTTAACTCATGATATTTTCCAATCATATAACCCTCTAAGCTTTGCAGAGGTTCATGATCAAAGTTTGGAATAATTTTCTCAAAAACATCTCTTCTACAAATGTTTGCATAATTGTACCAATGCCAATTATTTTTATAAAAGATGTCACCGTTGAATGATGCAGCATGAGTCCACCTAAGCGGTTCTTTTGTTACTTGATTAAAATGACGCTGGCAATTTGCTTTATCCTTCTGTGGGTGTTCTAAAGACTTATCGTAAATTTCTTTTTTACCATATTCATATTTTAAAATCCTCAAATACCCACAGTCAATATTATGCTCCATAAAGCGAAAACAATGATCTAGAAAATCATCTCTATAAAAGAGAAAATCATCTTCTAAGTGACATACAAACTCAGCATTAATTTTTTTAGCCTCATTAATCAATTTATGAACTGCCGCAAAATCATATAGGTTTTTATCAGAAAAATATAGGGCATCGAAGAAGTCCATAGAGCGCAAAAAATCTTTTACGGCTTCTGAAGAATTGTTGTCCCAAACATAAATGTAAACATCTTCTCGTGCTAACATTTGTAATGAAGACACGGCACGCTTTAATACCTCAAATCTTTCCGGGGATGATGTATCATCACAGTGGGTTAATAAACCTACACAAAGCCTCTTATTCATGCTCTAAGACCTTTTCAAAAAATTTCAAATATGAGTTTGCATAAGTGCTTAACTCTTCGCTTTTTACATTATCCATCTTACGATTCCATAATTTAATAAGATTTTTCATTTAAAATCTTCGATATGACGTGCATGCACGATTTCCAATCATAAACATTTAAATCGTGCTCAAAATCTTGGCCGCGTGACGCAGCTTGAATTAATTTTACGAGAGATGGAAAATTATCGAAAGTATTTTTTTTGCCACAAAATTCTACAGCGCCGCCGCCGTCGGTGTGACAAAGAGTAGGCAGGTTACATGCTATGCTTTCTATTATGTGATTAGGACCTGGGTCATGCCTAGAACCACTTACATATACATCATATCTTGAAAGTTCTTTTCCCAAATCTTCTCCGTAGATGGGGGATATTAACTTGGAATTTTTAAATTGCAAGTCTGATCGACCGATGTATGTGAAAGTATAGTCTTCATTTTTACCTACAAAATCATCCAAAAAACGGTAAACATCAGAGCCCTTTAAGGGATTAGAAGACCAGTGATGCGTTACTATATTTGTTTTACCGTTGGAAATCTTTTCTCTGGGTTTGAAATGCCCTAAGTTTACCCCGTTATACACAACATGATTATTCTTGCAATACCACCCCCTCGATAGGTGGTAATTTTTCATCCATTGTGATACAAAGATTGTGTCATCTGATATTTTGCTACACTCTCTGAGAACACTATCCATATCATTAGTGTTTTTTCTAGCATCACATTCATTAACACGATGAATAACACGTGTACTAGGCCTGTGTTCTTTATATCGCGCTATTTCATTAATTGAAATACGCAGCTTGTCATAACGAGGGTCCTGCATGAATATTAGATCAATAGAATCATCAAATTCATGAACAACATCATGCCCAAGATCTGACATTGCTTTACAAAAGGACTTTACAAAAAGGTTGCCTCCGCCCCATGGGCCTTGGACTGGTTTTCTGTTGATAAGAATTTTCATGTTTTATGACCTAAAATGTTGAATCAATACCTGTCCATAATTTATCTCTTCATCTGCATACCCTCTGTCATCATGAAAAATCCTGCGATCCATAATGATAAGCTCTTTATCGTAATCATTAATTTGATTCACAACTTTAGAAACTTCGATATCTTTTTGAACTTTTCCCGGGAGATGATAGTCATCAAAAATCAGTAGCTTTGAAAACCTTTCTTTTGAGTTACTCCAGTCGCTTAAAACGGCTTCATAACGATGGTCACCGTCAATATAAATCAAGTCAAACTTGTCGTGATTTTCAGAAAAGAATTGGTTAGAGTACCCTTTCACAAAGTTAATGTGAGGAAACCACTCATTTGGAAAAAATCTTGTAAGCTCATTTATTTGAGACTCATCTAAAGCAGGATCAACAGTGGTGATTTTTCCTTTACCTAGTTCATAAAATGCCTTTGCGGCGCAAAAGCAAGAATATCCTCTACCATATCCTATCTCAAGCATTGATGTTATTTCAAAGTGTTTTATAAGACTATAAATTAAAATGCCTCTTTCATAGTTAGGGCGAAAATATGCACCAGACTTGTAGTCACTTGATGATTTATCTCTCTTTTTTCTTGCTGTATGTTCTCCAATAAAATCAAAATCCCCTAAAACGAGATCTGTGACATTTACATTTAACGTTTCAAGAAACTGCACAATATGAGTTCTTTTACTGACAGGATCTCCATTATCTTGGATATTACCTAAATTCAAAAACATTAATCACCCCTTTCTAATCTGTGACTATCTTCATCAAAATGTTGAGTCGAAAACTCAAAAAGTTCTGTATCTTCCAAGGCAATCATTTGATGTCGTAGGCCTCTGTAAACATGAAAGTTATCTCCAGGTCCCAAAATAATCTCATTTGCAATAAGCCGACCCTTTTCATAAATCTTATCACCTTCAGAGTATCTAACCAAAATACGACCAGATTGTAAGTAGAATACTTCATCTTTTTCAACATGATAATGCCAAGAACACCTTTTGCCTTTCTTAAAAAATAAAAGCTTACCGCAGTATTCTTCACAATTAACAATCCACTTTTCAAATCCCCATCCCTTGGGAACAAACTTAATTGGCAAAGAAGTCTTCATCTTTGATTCCTTTGTCATCAATATACACATCGGCAGCAGGTTTTCCCAATATTAAATCATGATACTTTACACCCCAGGTGTTTAGCTGCCTTCTAGTAAATTCATAAAATTGTTTATAGGACTTATGAATGTTTCCATCATGTCGTCCCATTCCTCTTGCTGTAAAGTAAACTATTTCATTTCCCTGATCATACAGGTCATTCAGCTTCTCGATTCTTTTTATAATAGGCTCTGCGGATTCATACGTTGTCCCAGATTGACTGCAGATTGTTCCATCTATATCTACCATATATTTCATAAATCGTCCTCACAAACAACGTATGTGCCTTGTTTTGTAACAGAGATAGTTGCAAGATTATTTGCTATTTCTATTGCGTCCTCTATTTTACCCGTATTCATAAAGCCATAAACCAAACCGGATAGAAATACATCACCGGCGCCACAAACATCAAAAACATCAACTTTTTTTGTTGGAAAAATAGACTCATTATACATCGCACCTCTTTTTCCAAGTGTTACAATAAACCTACAGTCGGTGGGTTTCGAAATGATAGACTGATACTCTTTATCATTAATCTTTATAAAACAACCACCGTACATATCAACGTTCTTCTTTTTAGTATCAACAAAGATAGGAATTCCAGCGAACCTTTTCTTGATACTCTCAACAATTTTTTTCCCTATAAACCCCTTATTATAATCACTAATTACGACACAATCAAAATTTTCTGGTGTGTATTGTGTTAGTGCATTATCATGACACTCATCAATCTTTTTTGAATCACCAATATCACATCGAAAAACCTGCTGGCCATAAGATAAATCGATAAACCTATGTTTTTGTATCAATGTGTCATTTCTAATATGCACAACAGAGGTACCTAATGCTCGTAAATTTGCACAAACGTTTGATGACATTCCATGTAATGATGTCACATGAGATTCTGAAAATACAGGCACCGGAGCTTCGGGACTAAGTCTTGTACACGATCCATAATGGTACACGTCTTCACATGCATCACCTACGAGAAAGATCCTGAATTGATTTTGTGCTTGAGTATTCATCTAAAAATCCAAAAATTATAACTTCAGATAAGTCATAACCAACTACATCTTCTGGCTTATAGTCTCCGCCTTTCACAATTATATTCGGTTTTAAAGATTTGATCAACTTATAGGGTGTTAATTCTTCAAATATAATCACCTCATCAACGAAAGTAATGCTTTCTAGAATCGCCACGCGATCAGCCTGATTATTAATTGGTCTAAATTGTCCTTTTAACGCACGAATACTTTCATCGCTATTTAAGCCAACCACCAATTTATCACCAAGGCCTTTTGCAAATCTCAATAGCTCTATATGCCCCCTATGTAAAACATCGAAACAACCGTTAGTAAAAATTAACTTCAAGATAAAAGCTCTCTAATTTTTTTTGATATTTGATTATAGTCATGGTTTGTAGCATCTTCAACACAGCTTTCACACCGTGTTTTCATTCCGCATGGTCCGTGCGAAGATATATTAATCTTTTCATTTTGTGGATAGCACACCATTTTCTCAGACTGATAACCGGTCATAATTACTAGTGATCTTGTATTGACCGCAGTGGCACCATGTACCAAACCACCCTCTGATGAAACAAACAAATCTGCAGATCTTATTAATCCACATGCAATCCTAAAAGAAGATGTTGAAGTCGCATCAATACAATTTTTTAGTTTATTTCTTCCGAGTCCGACCTGAACAAATTTAAGCTCTGAACACTCATCAATAACCGATTGCCATTTTTCAAATGGATATGTTCGATTTATAGTGTATTTGTAATGTGATTCAGGCTCAATGGCAATAAAATTCGTTGGTAGTTCTTGTAGCTCATGAGCTATCTCTAGTTCTTCATCATGTGTAAAAAATAGCTCACACTTAAGCTTGGTTCTATTAACATTAAATGCTTCTGCAATTTGATCAATGATATGACAATCCTGTCTATGAACTGCTTTTATAGGCATATCTTGTTTACAGTAATTCGCATTGGGGGCATTTAGTTGTAGAGGATATAAATTTTCGCACTCTTGCCCTGGTTGCCAAATATGAGGATTGTTTATAAACATTTCGGATACAATAGGCTTTATAAGCCCATCATGAAGCTCTAGGGGGATACAACGTAAACCGGTTGTAAGATGTATATCTCTTGCGACAGCGGTCCATGTTAGGTGCCCCCCTAATCCCATATTAAATTACGCTCTTTAAGACTTCAATGTATTTTTTGGAACACTCATTCATCAATAAACTTTTAGTTGAAGTACCACATGTGGCATTTAAAAAATTCATATGAGGTGGACTATAGAGTTTAACCGGTTCAAAACCAAATTCAGCATCGTGATATACTACATCAGTCTCACCTACAAGTTCAACAGTGCCACCGGCATCTGAAACATGAAGCTTACAACCTGAAGCTTTTGCATCCACTACTACATTGGGGCAATGATCTAGCCACGCAAGATGAATAAAATGACTAGCAGACTTCATCCAGCCAATCATTTCTTCCCACGGAAGATCCCCAAGAAAACAAACGTCCGTTGTATCCACATCATTTGAAACATGCGCATTTTTACCTGCTACAATAAGCTTGTCATATGAGCCACGAAAGTGCTGAAATAATCTAATATTTTCATCAAGTCTCTTATGTGGTCTCCATGAAGATGCACACATCCAAATTATTTCATTAGACGGAATTGGGCGGGGTGAAATATTTTTGATTAATTCAATATTAGTTCCATTATGAATGACGTGAACATTGTCTCGTTCGCCAAAAAACTTAAAGATAAGTTTCTTATCAAACTCGCTTTGAACAACTACAGCTCGAGCATGATTATAACTTCTACGAACCGGTTCATTCATTCGCTCCCAATCTTGTTCAGAGTTAAAATAAATTCCATCGAGCCTTAAAACGGTGGGCGAAAAATCATTCATACTTTGAATAAATGAAAGCCGAACATCAGGATCTGAGTTTGTGAGTTTATGACCATCATTCAATAATTGTCTAGCTAGTTTTAAACCAAATCCATTGGGTCCGGAGGTGGAA
>Ga0080013_1000666_pt1 | contig 47926 bp, 84 predicted proteins | sample ETNvirenome_6_85_FD_69236 | JGI IMG/M metagenome (GOLD analysis project Ga0080013, IMG submission 69236) | Marine viral communities from the Pacific Ocean - ETNP_6_85 (SPADES assembly) (version 2) | ecosystem: Environmental > Aquatic > Marine > Oceanic | place: Pacific Ocean | collected 2013-06-19
TTTCCCCATTTTCCATACTTTCTTCCCAGTCAAGCTGAGATATGTTCCAAATAACATCATAAACTGACCTTAAAAAGTTACTTACTGTTCTTTTCCAAGTTAAAGGCATATTAAGCTTTTAATGCTACTATATTTGTAGCTGTTGTATTAGTTGCGTTAACCACAGTTGCTCTAACTGGCAACATCTGACCACTTGCTAAATTTTTAAACACTATATTAGTACCACTTGTTACACAATCTAAACTAATATCTCCACCTACTCCAATATGAAATGCTTCATATGTAGCTCCTAACGAATGGTCTGAACCTCCATGAACAGCTGTAACAGCGAGAGCTGTTCCATATAACATATTATTTAAAGCATTTTTTGTGTCATTAGTATCTGAATCTATAGTAGTAAGTAAAGCTTCATTAGCCGCATGGTCTACGTTAGCTGCTGTCAAAAGAACTTCTATAGCCGCCATGTCAACTTTTATTGCATTAGTATCAGCATCTATTCCTGTTAATAAAACCTCGTTAGCTGCGTGGTCTACATTAGCCGCAGTTAATAATACTTCCATAGCTGCTAAATCAACTACCATCGCATCTAATACTGCGTTATCAGTAGAACTAAGATTTGCAGTTACAGTTCCATCTACAGTTATTGTATTACCACCATCGTGAATATGAATAGAACCATCAGTTTCCATAGCGATTGCACCAGCGTCATTGGCATCTACGGATTGAGTACCAGCAAATCCCATCATCATCATGCCGCTATGTGTTCCTAATGTAAACCCAGCGTCGTCAACATGAGCTGCATCAGCACTACCGCCAGAAGCTATTTCTACATATAAAGCACCAGAAGCATTCATTTGAAATGGTACATAATCTCCATCTGCTCCTCCAAGAGCTGCTAATGTATCATTGCGTACACCTAATACAAAATTACCAGTATCGGCACTTGTATGCGCAGAATCCTCTGCATATTCTGCCCCCGATACAATATCAACTTGTAATCCGGTCTCAGCTGAATTAAGAACCTTGTTTAATATTTCATGTGCTTTATACTTATGTAAATCTGCCATAATTCTTTCCTAAGTTTTATGTAAAGTCTGGCATAAGAATACGTCTATCCCCACCAGTTTTATCTCTTTTTTGCATTCCATGTCTCTTGACAGCTTCGTTCCACTTACCTTCATGAACCGCTGCCATATTCATACTAACATTTGCAACATTAGCATCACCTGTAGAGCCTGCTTTATCCTGATATAATCTTGCTTTCACATAATCAATAATAGATGTGTGAAATACATTATCTACATCGGGGGTATCTGTAATAGCGGATACAGCATTTGGTTCTGCATAGTAATGTATTAATATTCCATTAGTAACCGCTTCATCAATCGGCTTGTACTGACCATATTTACCATGTGTAGTATCTGCGCTATCGCCTTTTAACGTAACAACCGCTAAGTGATTACCTGTAATAAACCAAGATATGTAATCTTCTGGATATTTATATGTACTTGCCATTAATCTATGTCCATAGTTGGTATTTCATTATTTATTAATCGTGGTATCTTTACGTAATCGCCACTAGCATCCATAAAGTCCACTCTAAATACTTTGTTAATTTCTACTCCAGCATTGCTATCGCTTAATGTATACCATTGCTGGTCTGCTACTGTTGTCGCTTTTGCATATTCAACTTTTGTTGCATACTTTCCAAGTTCAACAATAGCTTCATTTACAAGATTCATAATATAGTTTTCAGGTGCATCTGGAAATGCTTGCCTGACTCTTGATATAATTGTTTTGACTGTTAAACTGTGTACCGCCATTAGTCAGAATCCTTTCCAAGTAATCCAATTTGTTTCCACGTTCTCGTTTCATCTTCCCAATCATTTACTGTCATATCAGGCCAACTTCCGGAAAGAACAAAAGAGGGGGATGTATTTAATACAACACCTGACCAAGTTGGGCTTGTTGTACTTAAAGCAACTAAGGTAAATGACGGTGAGGTATTGAGTGTAACTAAAGTCTTTGCCATTACCCACCCCTCATAATTTGAATACCTTTGTCGTAATCAGCTTGCAATTTGGCTTGTTGCTTTTCCATCCAATTATATTCTGTACTAATTACATTTAACCTAGCTTGAGTCTCGTTAGAATATCCTTGGGCTATACCTAGTTTAGTTTGAATTTGTTGTAAGTAAGCATTAGCAGTAGCAATATATCCTTGTGCTGTATTTCCATATCCATTAGCAGTACCTAAAAATCCCTGAGCTACATTTCCATATCCATTTGCTGTTGCTATATACCCTTGAGCGGTGTTTACATAACCAGACGCTGTTTGAGCATATTTATCAGCCGCTTGTGAATAGCCAGAAGCGGTACCTAAAAATCCTTGTGCTATATTGCCATACCCAGAAGCGGCGCCTAAATATCCTTGAGCAAGTTGAGATTCCCCGCTCACCTGATTCACTCTCGCTGAAACCTCATTTACATACGCTTGTGCCTCTGAAACAGCAGCCTGAGCTTCTGAAATAAAACCTTGCCCTGCTTGTACGTGAGATGACGCAAGTTCAACATCCTCAGCGGTATTTGCAGTAACAGCGCTATCAAATTGTGTATTTGCTAAAGCTACTGCGGTATTAACTCTCCCAGCCGCAGTTGCTATTGCCGCATTTGCTGTATCAACGCTACTACCAACAGAAGACAATGCAGCATCTAATGTGCTATTAGTTAAGCCTACTTCCGCCGCCATCTTATCTACTTCTGCGTTCGCTAAGGTTACCTCTGCCGTTGCCTTATCGGCTTCTGCGTTTGATAATGCAACCTCTGCAAATGCTTTATCTACTTCTGCATTAGCTAAAACAACTTCAGCAGCCATTTTATCCACCTCTGTATTGGCTAAAGCAACTTCTGCATATGCTTTATCTACTTCTGCATTTGCTAGTCCTATTTCCGTGGCTGCACTATCCGCTATTGAAAGCGTCTCATCTATTTCTGTATTAATAGCGGTTAAAGCTGTCGTAATATCTGAGTTACCAGCTTTTGCCCCTAGTGCATTTTGTAATGATTTTACAGAAGCATATAAAGGTACTAGATACTCATATTCATTTGGAAAGTTATCAATACTAGACGCTCCAAATAATACTGCTGGGTTATTTACTTCTAAATATTTACAAGAACCTGACGTTGGTATTGCGTTTATTTTACCATTGTAAATATAATACACGGGGTCTGTGGCTGTCGCAGCATTCATATCAGCCGAATCAGAAGCCCTACCTCTAAGTTTAGCGGGTATTTCTCTGCATGGCTGCTCAATAGTACCATCACTTCTAGTTACCGCTAATACCTCTCCAGATACCAATGTTTCTGGTTCGCTTCCTACTGCCGCGCTTGTAAAGGTATCTTCGGTAGCACAAAAGAATTTTAATTTTCTTGGCATTGCGTTGATAACTTCTGCGGCACCATCAGTTAAAAACTGAGTAAGCTCAGTTTGTGTTGGTGCGCTACTACCATCTATTGAAAGGCTGGTTAATCCTTCTACCTGTGCTTCAAACGTTGCCACGTACTACGCCTCCTCTTGATTCAATATCTTCACCCATTGTTGTTTCTGTAAATTCAATCTGGTCTTTTCTAATGGCCGATGCAAAGTTATGACCTCTTATAATAATCGCAGGGTCATATAAAGGCTTACTGGCTCTTTTGCCGCAACTACGACAATAGAACCAGCCTTCTGAATTATCTTTTTTACAATGCTGACAGGACATTACGCCCCACCAACCACCATGGTAAGTATTCTGTCGCCATTAAGTTGGGTATGCGATATAGATAAAACTTTATTATTAGTTGAATCTAAAGTCTCTATATAATCTTTTATATCGCGAGCCATTGTTCCCGCATCACCGGTTTCGATTCCCGGGTTTCCGGGGTGAATAAATACTTTTACTTTTACGTTGTCATAAACAGCCATACTGTCTCCAATTATTAAAAATTTTTAGGATGTTCGGGGTTAGCCCTTTATACGACCAACCCCACAGTATCCAAAACTGTTAGCTTTTCACAGCTAAGTATGATTAAGCAGCTGCGGTATTAAAGACCATTTCAGTTGCATCTTTTGCTACGCCATAAGCGTACCAAATAACTCCGTCAGTGAAGACATCAATAAAATCTCCGGGACTTGAGTTAGCGCTACAATTAATATAGTCGTCATTATTCACAGCATAATCTCCAGCAGCACCATCTACTTCATCTGAAATCATACCAACAACATCGTTACCAGAACCAAAATCAATATTAACTTTAGCACCCATTCCTTGGTCGGAACCATCGGTGTCTTCTGTTAATAAGATTCTAACATACCAACCAGACTCAAGAGTAGTTGGTAGGGTTACAGCTGTTGCTGAAGCAGGATTAACCAAAATGATTTTTCCACTATCTTCAGATGTTAAAGTAGTATCAGCGGTGACACGCTTAAATTTAAGTTTATCACCAGCTGCGCCACTGTTTACTTCAAAGAATGCACTTCTCATTATTCAATTACCTCCTATTAACCTGATGTATATTTATCTTCAAAGTTAAATAGAGCATGAGCTTCTGGAAGAGAAACTTCAAGACCTGCTTCGGTTAGAATCATGTCTTTACGTAAATCTTCATCAGCAGCTTGAACATTAGTCATGATATGCGTATCTCTGTTTACACCGTTTCCAACAAGTGGACGATAAGCTACGTTATCAAGGTCTACTAAACACATATATGGTGCAGCAAAACCTCTAAATAGAGGTTCTTTAACAAGTGTTAAATCACCATGAATGGTTTCAACCTTCATTACTTTATGCCCATAAGAGCCTTTTTCTGCTGACATCATAGGATTAGAAGCAGAATAAGCGCTTGATAGGAAAGTACCGGAGCTATTCATCTTGTTGAAAAATGTAATTACAGGGAGTGAGCATAGAGCAAGCTTTGCTTGACTTCCGCCACGTGCAGGGTCAAAAACTACCTCAAGGTCTGCTAACAACGCATCATAAGTCATTTGACTGTCTGCGCGAGTAGAAAAATAACCTTTGTCTTCCGTATAGGAAAGAACAGCGTTATCTTTAATTGTAGCTCCTGAGTTTTTAACAATGTGACCAACAATACCATCAGTATAATTGATACCATTTTGACTTGCAGAGTGTCCGAAGAGCATAGCTCTTTCAATATCCACTTTATGTTCACGAAGTTTCAGATTCCAAATTCTATCCCATTCACTGGCATAACCGCGATAAACAGTTGCTCTCGCAGTATTAGTAAGTTCACAGGCTGTCTTAAAGATTTGACAGTACCCAGTACCATTGTCCAGTTCACGTGACCAAGAATCAGGAGAACCCGAACCCTCTTCAAATGCAGTTCCAATTACAGTACATTTATCGCCATCAGCTCCAGCAGTTGTACTGCCAGTTGCTGCGGATATTGTACGACCAACAAAAGTAGTTTCTGTACTACCAACAGAAGGTGCGCTTTCGATTCTTACGATAGCGGTTTCTGGTTCGTTAGTACTACCATTGGTTTCGCCTACAGCGAATACCATGCCTTTAATCAGCCAACCGGGAGCAGCACCTGCACCATCATCTACTGTGTAAGTAATACTACTTCCAGCAGCGGCAACGGTATGTGATGCGTCCAAAGCAAAGCTTCTTTCGGACATTTGTATTTTGTTACGGTCTTTTAACCATCGGAACTGTGGGTCGTCCGTTGCAACTTTAGCAACTTTGGATAGGTATACAAAGAACGGAGACTCTTCAGGGGCTAAATCAGCAACTCTGTCACTGAAATTATACAGCCTTCTTGAAGGTATCGTACTTGATATAACCGCACCGGGGTCACCAAACTTTAACGGGCCGGGATTATTATATGTCGCCATATTATATATCCTTCCTCAGTTTTATTGTTTTAAAGTACGCTACTACGGTTGCCAGCGTTCATAATGCCTTCCCACATCTTATTTTCTTCAGATTTGGGAGAGCTTGGAGCTCCTCCTTGAAGGACTCCAGCTGTACGAGGCTGGCTCTGAGCAGCTTTCACTGCTTCAGCCGTCTCTGGGGCGTTACCTTTTTTGTTAACGTCCCTATATAGCTTTACCAGATTCGATAAACCCACTTGTTCTTTCGGTTGTGAAACAAAACCCATAAAGTCTTGAACGTCATTATCTGACATTTTATATGTGTTTCGTAGTTCGTTCACCGTATTGTTGTAGGTTATCTCTTCTGTCATCTGTCGTTTTTGCTCACCTAACGCATTGTGCACCACATTATTCATCATGTTCACATCTTGATTCATTCTGAATTTAAATGATGGTGACTCAGGGTTATAGTAAGCATCCCAAGGGTTAAAATCCTCAGCAGGTAAACCTTGCTGAGCTTGTTGCTGTGGCGCTTGTTGTTGTGGTTGTCCGTTCAAGTTTTGTTGTAAGACATCTACTAAGTCAGGCCTAGATTCTAACAATTCACCAAGGGGCTCTAGCCTCTTTAGTTTATCGTTTTCAGCTTGGGTTCTGTCATACATTGATTGGAATTTGCGGGCTTCAACTTCCCACTCTCCTGCCGGAATTGTCTCACTGGTATTTTCAACTTCTGGAGCTGAAAAATCCACTGGTTCTTCAGTTGGTGCCATCTCTGGCGCAACTGTTTCGGCTGATTCAACGTATTGTTCGTCAGCTTCTGCTCTTACTTCTTCAACTATACTTGGGCCACTGTCAACTAAACCATCAGCTTGTTGAACGGCCTCTGTCTGTGTATTGTCCATTATATCTCCTTAATAGATGTCTCTAAGCTTCTGGAGTAGAACTAGCATCCTGTCGAACATTCGCTAATTTCTCCGCTTCGAGCTTCACCTTTGATTGTAGATTGTTTAACTGAACTCTTCTGTCAGCTTTGGCGTCTGATGCGATATCTGCGAGTCGAGATTTAAATTTCTCAACCTCAACCCGTTTTCTGTCGCTTACAGACTCCCTTTGGGCGGTCTGGAGGTCTCCCTCCAAATTCTTTATCTGTTCTTCCATGGCCTGAACTTGTTGTTGCATTAACTGTTTTTCTTCTGTTCGGCGCATGATACCTTCTTTATCAAATATTTCTGGGTTCTTTTTCAACACTTCAAACTTATCCACGATACCCATTTGATAAGCTTCCATGTATACACCTAGCTCTGCCCACTTATTAGTTGGCAATGTAGAGCCGGGTTCAATTCTTAAATCGTGCTGGCCTAGATTATGACGTTCTTTTTTAATGTCTAAAATAGCACCAGTCTTATCATCGTATGTATTGACCATTGCTTCGGTCATGTCATTGTTTGCACTATTGAGACGGAACATCTTTTTATAAGTGTAATGACCTTTAGAAAGGTTGTATAAGACCTGACCTAATCTATTGATACTAAACTCAATATCTCTTAGTTTAGATTTTGGTCTTTCGGTTCCAAGCGCAATCATACGCTCTGTACCTTTAACCGTCTCGGGTGCTTTCTCTGAGAATCCGTGCATCATCTCAGGAAGACCAAATGTAAAATCAATATAGAACTCACACTGTTGAATCAGTCTATAAAACTCACCTGCTAATGGTTGAGGAGCAGGGAAGTGTGGTTCTCCTTGCGTAGAGTCTACCTCTATAACCGCGTTTGGATTTGCCCAATCTCTTTCTAATTGTCCAATATCCTCCACACTACCTAGTGGGACAAGTAATTTAAGTCCACCAGACGCTTGAGCATGGGAAAGAGCAAGTGACCAAAGCTTATTAAGAAGACGTTGCATCGGTCTAGCGCGCGATACATCTGACTTTGGATACGGGGTTTCTGTAAATATATTCGGAATAGGGATGACCGGATAGTGGTCAGTATTAAGAATAGTCTCATATAAAACAATTTGACCAATACTTGCACATACCTTAACGCGAGTTTGCTTAACCGGAATAACTTCATACTGACTTGCTTCTACCTGCTCTTGATTGCTTTCTATAAATTCTTGATATTCATCCTCACTAAAGACCGCTTCTTCACCGGTTTGCATATCAATCACACGATAGAAAGTAACCTTTACTTTATAGAAACGCTCTAAGACTTGATATTTATTACGGTCAAAGTAATCTAAGTCTTTTGTATCAGCAGGAGTAAACACCTTTTTGCTATTGCTATTCATAGCAGATGGGTAATCCTCTTCAAGATATGTCTCTAAATCTTGAATGATGCCTGCTTCTTTTTCCCCTGTCTCTGGGTTTTCTTGCTCGCCTAATTCTGGGTAGAGGCTCATGACCTGTTCACCGGTAAGGATTGTAGAGAGGATAACACCTTCAGCGTCATCATACCATCGGTTGCGAGTATTCGGAGAGACATACACCCTAAATGGGTTGACGTATGTGAACTTCACATCGCCTCTACCAAAGTCTGATTCTGGGTCTATATATGTATATAGATATCCCATGCCTGTTGTGGCATAATCATGTATTGCTTGTTTTAACTGCCAGTCTCCATTGGAGTTGCCCCAGACATATCCCATAATGGTTCTCCATACAGAAGCAACCTTTACATCAGAATCTTCTCTAGGTGTTAGGGTAAATGCTGGTGGTCTGGAAGTTAATACAGCTTTAAATTTTTCAATCGCTGGCCCAATTCTATCCATTGGAACGTCAGCTTGGTTACGAGATTGTAGTTCATCTACTTCCTCGTCTGTAAAATGATTCCCATGATAGAAATCAACATCTTGGCGAGCTTCTTTATCCCACTCAGAACGTGCGTCTCTCCATCGGCGGTATAGTTCTTGATTATAGTCTGCTCGTTTATCTGTTTCTAATACCATTAATCCTCTTCATTTGCTAGGCGCTGAACTAGCGCTCTATTGATTAAACCTTTTACCTTTGGGTTTAATGTTTCTGGTGCTATCATTTTTCTCTGCAATAAAGCTTGTTGTTCCCTAGATAAAGGAGTTTCCATACCAAAGGACGCTAGGTAAGCTGTAGATAGTTTTGGTACTTGCGATACTTCTTCTTGGTATACTGGAAATTGCATACCTGACTTATCAAATCTACCAGCGTTGGGTATTCTTTGTATATATGTATCAGGTTCTAATGGCTTTATCCGTCTGTCTGAGCGAATTGTACCCATTAAAGCATCTGGCTCTACCTGACTGGCTAGAGGGAAATAACCCCCTCTATCTCCGGGGTTATCACCCATAATCGCCCCTTGGGCTCTTAAATCGTTTAATAGTCTTTCTTGCGCTTCCGGGCTCGGTCTCATCATCCGCGCATCTGGTATTTCTCCACCATTTTGGTAGGGTATCGGGCCACCTTGTCTCATAATCATTCTTTGACCGGAGCGAGGTATCTTAGACTGTTTCATGCGTTCTAATAATCTTTTAACGTCCGCATCAGTATCCATCGGTTTACCTGTAAATGGATTGGTATTTCTTTTTGTTTCTAAAGAATCCATAAAGGCTTCAAATTCACTCTGCGCTTCGTTGTATGTACTTGAGTCTGGCCCCATCAATTCAATAGGGGGGCCATAATACATTGCTGGGTTGCGCATTTCTTGTTGCTTACGTGGTTGTACTTGACCACCGGTTTGATAATAATCTACTGGGCCGCCTTTTTTAAAATTATAAAACTCTGCAAGTTCTGGATTATTTTCTTTTATACTATCTATAGCATTTTGTGACAACTGCCTCCATCCTTTTTTAGAAGACATAAAAACATCGTCATCTACTTTTTTAAAGTCTATTTCTCGAAAAAGAGGCTGCTTACCCTTCATTACTCTTTTCAAAGGCGCTTTATCTGAGCGAAATTTTGATGCTCCATACAAAGCAGCTAATGCAGGTAATACCAAAGCGGCTCCGCTAGAGCGTTGTTTATCAGACATTGGCATTGTAGCTAAACCAGCTCCTAACCCATATAAAGCAGCTCCGGGAAAACCAGCGGGATTTTGAGAAGCACCAGCTTGAGCCATTTTATCGCTAAAAACATTTTCATCATACGGAAGAGTGTTTTTTTCAAAATATTTATTTATCTTACCACCCTCTTGATACACTGGGCCACCCTGTCGCCTTGTTAAAGCATATGAAACATCTCCAGTCCCAATATCAGCGGTTCTTTGAATGGGTAGTGGAGCATTTAAAACACGACCCATAACACCTTCTGGATTTACTCCGGCGCGAGAAGCTAAATTAGATATTGCTGCAAGTCCGGGTAAAGAGCCTAAACTAAGTCGTTCTGTAGCTGTCCCAGTTCTCCCTTCTGGCCCAAACCCTTCTCTAACATCAAACCTATTAGCGTATGTTCTTCTCTCTCCTATATCCGCACTTCCGGGCCTTGAAAGAAGTGCATCTTCTATACCACTATACTGGTCTCCAGTGTTTCTTTCCATCATTGTACTCTGTAGGCGCTCTAAAGTATCTAAATCTAATGTTTCTAAATCTGAACGAGAGTATTCTTTTGATACACCGTTAGATTCCGACATAGCATCTATAAGTTTACTTTTAACTGAAACTCTACCACCATCTTCATATTCTATTTTGCCACCCTGTTTTTTTCTAAATAACTTTTTTAAAAAACCTGAAGGTGTTTTTTTATTATTTACGTCAGGTATGGATGTTTTCTTTTGCCTATCAAAATACCCTTCAACTAAATGAGCTGGCAGTGAATCTTGAGGTGTAAGGTTCATTTTTCTTTTAGCACTTATTTGAGCCAGTGTTCTTAAAAAATTTTCAGACATAGAAGTTTTTTCTGGCTTAGAAAGATAATATCGAAGACCATCGCCGCCTCCTACTTGGTCAGCTGGTACGGCCATAATAACTTGCCCGGTAAACATATTACCATCCCTACCCGCATTTTCCGAAACTATATAAGAGCCCTCTATATCTTTTCCTTGACGGAGCACCTGTACTTGTCCACCCTCTTGATACATGGGTGATTTAGGTTGAGCAAGACCATTTTGCATAGATGCGGAGGCAATCAAAGCGTCCATAGCAGAGTTGCCATTATCCATTTGCTGCATAGCGCGTCCTTCGTTGGTGATTTGTTGTAATACGGGTAGGTAGTCAGGAACGGCTTCTTTTGGAATAATCCATTCGCCGCCTTCTAATTCAACTGGTTGCTCATCTGCAACCATGCCGGCGACTCCGCCTTGTTCGTGTGATGGGCCTCTTACAAGGCCGTAGCTTGGAAACTTACTTGTTGGGCTTGGCATATGGTATGTGGACTCATAGCTTTTAAGTGTTTATAAACAGTTCGGTAAAGTTGGACTTTACACCTTCCTAATATAAGAAGGTAATTTTCAATAATGCAATAGGTATTTTATTAATTTCTAGCGCCGGTCAACCAATTATACTTTTTAAGCCTAGGTTTTATCCCGGTCTTACGCTTAGAGTTCTTAAAGTCTTCCCTGCTTGTGGCTTGTGATTTAGGAGCTCTAGCAAAATAGTCTGCATAATAAAGCGCATCCATCAAGTCATCGTTTCTAGGCTTAGGGTGTTCAAAGAATTCGTCTACAAGCTCAGTCATATTACGTTGAATGTATAATTTTTTAGAATTAACAATAGGGCCTAGTGTTGTTTCAAGCCTATCTTCTTTTTTTATTCTATTTGGGGGTTTTACTCCTTTGAAGATACCGGGCATTAATCGTTTCTCATTAGCACTCATACGAGTGACCATATCCCTGACCATCTCTTGGGCTGCTACTGTCTCAATCGTTACCCGCTTTACTGGGGTATATTTCTTTGCTATCTCTATAATCTTAGCTGGAACATCAAATGTGGGTATCCTTTCCCTGAAATACTCCAAGACATAACGATTACTCTTTGAATCAATACCCATTACCATGATAACTTGATAGTCTGAGGTATCCGTTGCCGTGGCTGCAAGGTCAACCCCAATGTAAATATTGATAGGAATCATCTCATCGTGCTCAACAATATAGTTAAATCCATTAATTAACTTACGTTCACCGTTGTAGTGCTGGATTCTATCTATCTTAAAAGCTGCATTAGTTATATCACGAGCATCATTCATATACTCTTGAGCAAACTTATTGACGAGACCTGCCTCAATAAACTCTTGTTTCTTATGATTTAGTTTAGATAGTGGGAATTGTTCAGGCCATAAAGCCTTTCCATCCTCAATAGCACTATGAAAGAACACATCCCACGGATACGACCTATTATCTGTCTTGGCCTTCTTGAACCCATCATAGGTCATCTGTAAGAAACTATCAAAGTGTACAATAGTACCGGCGAGCCATATCCAACCTTCGTTCCCGGGGGACTCCTCAAGTGCGGGATAAATCGTAGATACGACCCACCGTTTAATTTCATTACGCCTTTCAGGCGTTTTTGTATTCAATTCTGATTCAAAGTCGTCCAAGATGATACCAGTATAACGCACATCTACCTCGGCACGACCCCTTAACCTCTGGCTAGTACCCTTGGCTATGATTCTATCACCCTTAGGTGTTACTAAATCTTTCTCTGTCCACCGCTTTCCTACACTACCACCATCCATATTGCCAAAATAGTATTTAATTGTCTTATTGGTCTCTAAGTGATAACGCATATATTTTAAGTGGTCAATCGCCTGACCCTGCTCTTCTGACACCCATGCAATGAAATTCTGGTCATCTTTACCAGAAAAGCATAGTTTGTGCAAGATAGCTGACTTCGATAGGATGGATTTACCAAAACCCCTAGGTAAAATAATACAGATACGCTCACCGGGCTTGGTAGAGATAAGTCTTTTGGATACGGTATAGTGACAAGAAGGGGATGCACTCTTGTGCATGAAGTCTTTCGGCAAGAACGCCCTACCAAAGAATAAGAGGTCTTTGTACGATTTAGCTAATACCTCATCCCGGCGAATCATTTCCTCCGGGGGAGGTATTATATTAAACGTCTCTATCTGCGGCTCGTCTCGCTTCTTGGCGGGCTTTGTACGCTTCTCTTTTTCTTGTTTGGTTTTCAAGTGCTAGTTTTCGTTTTAAACGTTTACGGTTCTTGGCTTCTTTGTTAGGCACTACTTACCCACTTTTTTCATTGCTGTCTTGTGAGATTGAGTAAATGTCTGCCCTTTTTTCATTGATTCTACCATTACCTTTAAGTGTTTAGCAGTATGATGAGACGCGTGACGACTCATTGCCGACTGTTGCCTCTTATTAAGCGCAGTTGTACTCACTCCCTTAACCCTAGGCATGATTACTCCTAATTAGTTTAATATTATAAATCATCGTACTCCAGCGTATTTGCTTCGGATATTGCCAACTTTTCTTATTGAGATGCATTTTCTTCAAGTAGACCTGTTTCAAAGGCCTTTAGTTTATCTTTAGAGAAACCAGTAAACTCTTGAATAAGGGCTATCGAGTCTGTTTTCTTCTCTGTTGTCAATAATCCTGATATCTTCATTAGGGTCTCTAAGGCTCTAAGCTTATCCCCATCCCGGGCATCTGCCTTATCTACCACCGATTTAGCGTTTTCTAGTAAATACGTCTTGGTAATCCCCAAGTCGTCCATTAATTGTTCTACTTCTTTGTTTACCAATGTTCTTATCCTCGTTTGTCTTAATAAAGCTTTTGACCTATGTAGGGCATATCTACGGTTATTGGTCTTGTATACACCTAAGTACGCCTCTACCGGGTCTCTACCTAGTGCTATCATCTTAGCAAATAGCTTCTCCCTACTGGTAATGTACTTACTTTCCTTGTATTTGGTAAAGGTATAGATGTCTTTAGCGGGCTCTCCCTCTAATTTACAATCTTTCTTAGCGTAAGCGGTTCCCAGTAAGGTACGGACATAATCGGTATCTCCCTTGTATTTACCGCTATACATGACCGCGCGCCTTAAAATACTAAATACTTGCCCATCATCGCTAATGGCCCACTCGCCTTCTTGTGCGGTACGCCAGTCTTGGTTCACTTTTTCTTTCTTACGGTGCTTTTTGAACTCTTCTTCGTTCTCGTATAAATGATAGTCCACCCCTTTGATGGTCTTAATGTACACCGGCTTAGGCCTCAGGGGTAAAATTAAAGTCGAACATATCAATGAGCATTGGAATCTCAATCTCATCAATGATGAGCAATATCTCCATCATGTACTGGTGGTCGCCTGTTTCTCTGAATTTCCTTGATAGGGATTTAAGTTTATCAATCTCAGGGGCGATGTCTAAGATAGTGTTGGATTGCATTGATTCCATGATGATATATTACTAATATAGTATTTTTTATACAAGATAAAAAAAGTACTTGACAGTTATAGGTTAAAACTAATAAATTGAATTGTCGGTTGAGACGAGAATAATATTACTATAGTATTAATATATTAATATATTATAATATTAATAATACTAATAATATTAAATACTATTAATACTATTATAGTATAATAGTACTATATTATAATATTACCCGCGATAGTAAGAATAGTACCCGCGCTGACAATCCTACCAAAACTTCCAAAAAATTTCTAAAAAATAATATTAATATGCGTGTTCTTCTTTTAATTATCGGGTACGCCCCCCCATTCGGTTTCAGGTTGAAAAAATCGAGGTTGAAAAAGTGGATTCCAGTCTGGCCAGATTGTGAAATCTGGTTCAGGTTCCAGATTATTTCTCGAGGGTAAACAAAAAAAGATGGAACTTTATTCCCTGCCAATAGTAGTAAGGGTAGTACAGTTATTTGAAAATGTGAGCCCTCTGTTGTGGAGGCGGAGTCGTCCTAAGGGGCAGCGATTCGACAACCGTCTATTTAGGCGGTATCCTTGTAAATAATCTAAAACAATAACCGCTCTTTATAGAGCAAGGAGTAAATATAATATGTCTACTTTTGACAGTTCAAATGAGATTGTACAATCTAGCAACGGTATCCTAAATGGAGTAAATCACATAGACGGGATAGTTCCTGATTTAACTAATGGATTTCAGAATCTAGCTAATGCTATAGAATCTGATGAAATTACAGAATCTGGTACAATTCCTCAAAATGTTAACGGCGGAACCTATGACCCATTTACTAAGATTGAGATTAAGAGATTGTATAATAACGATGGGTATAGCTCCAATTCCAGAAATATCAGAGTGGAACGTACAAATGGTGAATATCTTGAGGCGGGTACAGTAGGCCAAAACTACCTACTTATTCCGAATCAGGAAGTACATGACATATGCGCTGAAATACGCACTGAATCTGGTATGGATTGGAACCATAATAGAATATTCTTTGATGGTAAGAAATACAGGAACGTCTACCGTACTGAGTCTTTACAGAAGACTTTAGATAATGGTGATGTTGCTTATTTAACATTTACTGAGATGAATAGCTATGACGGTTCAAGTCCAGCAGGGTTTAGAGTTGATTTTATGATTCTAGTCTGTAAAAATGGTATGGTATCTCCAAAATATGGCTGGGACTCAAAGTTCCGTCATTCAGTTGTTAATGGTGATTGGCAGGAGCAAATTAGGGCTGGAGCTATGGCATTGACGGGTCAAAAAAGTGAGCTTAAATTGAACACTTTTGTTGAAGCTTGTAACAGATTACACAATCCACTTAGCATGGAGAATCTAAGCGAAATTAGGAAAGCTTATATTCCAAAGCTTCCTAATTTAAGGTATGGTGAAATATTAACGGAATACCACGCTAAGGAAGGTTCCACAATGTGGGACTTAATGCAGGCAGGCACCAGCACACTATGGCACCGCGATAAAATGACTAATGCTGACTTTACTAATAACTCAGTATTTGTAGATGGATTACTAAAATACGGTGATGACAGGAATACAGTCTTAACCGCATAACCCTTACTAACCTAAAATGGGCCCTAGTTTATCTAGGGCTCAGAAGGGATTAATAATATGAGACAATTAACAAAGCGTATTAAAAAATGGATTAAATTAAAAAAGAAATTAGAAGGTAAAAAAAACAAGAAATAATTAAAAGGAGCAAATTAAACAAGGAAAAAGGGCGTCTGGTAAAACAGGCGTCTTTTTTTTTGTATAAAATTTATCTTATACAATCCATTCACGTATGTAGTTCTATTTTTTTTATATAAAACCATTCACGTAGGTAATTCACGTAAGTAGTACAATCTATTTTTATTATGTAATTCACGTAGGTAGTTAGATTTCACACTATTATTATTTTATATAATCAATTCACGTACGTAATTATGATTATATCGTGAAATATGGGTTATATTGTGAAATATAGGGCAATTTAGGTAATATTATTAATATTATGTATTATATATATATTATAAAGTATAGTAAGTAATAGTATTAATATTAATATATACTATATAAGGCTACTCACTAATTTAAACAGGGTATGAAACTTTTTTAATATTTTATGGAACTTTATTTATCTTTCTACGTATATTAGTTTAGAAACAGCAAATAAAAAGGAACTTTAAAATGACTAAAAAAAATATGATAGAAGACATTCACCTCAATAAAAAGACAGGTAATTTTTATTATACAGAAATTGATTTTTACGAGGGTTTTGTTGGTATTAAGCCTAACGGCGACATAGTGCGTTATGGTAAGCCCTGTTATGTTGAAATAAAAGATAAATGGGTAAAATGTAATTTACATAAATTACCTAAAAATTGGGTAAAGGCTTGTTGGGATAGCAATATAACAGGAACTTTTGTTCACCCTGACGATATACAAGAACAAAAAAGGGTTAATAAAGAATTTCTATTTTTCAATGGAATCATTGACCAAGAAGGAAACTATATTTAAACTAAAAAATAAAAAAACTTTGGAACTTTTTAAAACTCTAAGCATTAAATAACTAAAACCAAAAAGGAAAACCTAATGACGATTTACGAAATAAAACGGCGAAGCAAGAAAACAGCACCTTACTTTTTTAGTAAAAAAACAATGCGTTTTTTTGGTCAAACTTTGAAGGATTTTAAAGTTTACAAGCAGAAGGACGGTAGATTTAAAATAACTGCACCTATTCGAATTCTTCCTGAAGTGAAGAACGATTTTACCATAAGATTCTTTAACCCTCTTAATAATGAATTAGAACTTAAATAAAAGGAAACGAAATGAAACTACATCATACAAAATATAAGGCAAACTATAAGAAATTTATTCTTGATTGCTTGGATATTGACGAAAAAGCGACAAGACAAGAACGGATTGAATACATTTTTAATCGCTTTCGCAAAGAAAACGGCTTTAAGATTGCAAGGAACGGAAAGCGTAAAGCGTTAGCTGAATGGTTAAGTGGCATACCTATTCCAATTCCGTTTAGTAATTGGAATATTCTCAACTTAGCAAAAGAAATGGGTTCAGTTGATGAGGAATTGACACCCAAGCAAGAGGATAAAATAATAGAGGGTTATTGGGATTTCATGGCTAATATAATTCTATTGCTCGAACAAGACTATATTGATTTAATGAATAAAATATATTGCGACGCTAAAAAGAGATTATCAACGACACTTAAATATTAATTAGGATATATAAATATATTATGAAATACAGCTTAAATTTGGTAATCAATGGTACAGGTGGACATAGTACAGGTTCGATTCCTGTTTTAAGCTCTAAGGCATCAATAAGAGCCTTAAACGATAAACCTAAACAACTAAAAGGATAAGCAAATGATTACAACAGATGTAGTATTTAGAAAATGGAAAGATGGCTCAATTCTAGCCTTATTTCCTCATTGTGTAGATACTTATGAGGGCAGTGTAACGTCTTATGAGCATATAGGACAGCATAGCTCGGCAGATTATGGACATTGTATTTATATTACAAAACCTGCCAAAGAACACGAGTATAAATCATTAAAAGCAGAGCTTGAAAGCATAGGCTATAATCTAAATGTGGTTAAGAGGCAGAATTACGACAAATTCCTATTAGGATTAAATGAGATTAGGCAAACCTTTAATCAGTACGGAGAATTTTAAAATAAAATTTAATTGGGAACTTTAAAAGAATTGATACGTATAAATAACAAAAGAAAGGAAATAATAAAATGAAAATCAAACCTAAAGATTCATCAGATTCTAAATGTAAATGTAAATCATATTGCGACAAAGAGCCTAAGGCTGAGTACAATTTCGATGTTCGAAGATTTTATATAGGTTGGAACTATTCAAACCTGTTAAGGATGAAAGAAAAGAAAGATTGGACAGCATAAATAATAATTAAATAAATCAGAATATAAGATAATTAAATAAATTGGAACTTTTAACGAACTAAGGAGTATATAAGGTAGAAGATTTTTGAAAATTGGGGTGGATGGTAGATTTGTCATAGCGACAAAAGAACACATAAGAGAAGCCATAGTTTAGTGGCTGTTAAGTGTAACCTAAGCAGGGAATAAACTTATTAAACTTAATCTTATGAAAGACAAGTTGCCCTTTAGGGAGTGAGTAATAGGAAATGATTATCTCAATCTTGTCTTTATCCACCCTAGAAAATAAATTGGAACTAATTAAACCTATAAGCGTATAATAAGCAAGAAAGGAAAAATAAAATGACTTACGATAAAAGAAAACGATATATTGGCAATTCATTCAGTCTTTGTATAAGAGATATTTTAACAGGTAAAATGCCTCTAAAGTGTGTTAAGGGTATTTATTCAGGTACTCGTATAAGCAATTTTAATGAATTGTATTGTGTAATCGAAGAATACAAGAGAACAGTTTGGGAAGAATTTACCCACATTGAAATAATGAAGGCTGTGAGTGGTATATTTTTTGGTAATAAAGTATTTTACCAAGTGAGGCTTAATCGTGGAAAGACAAAGGTATTCAGAAAAAAATGGGTAACTGTTAAAGAGTTTAAGGGCAAGATTAAGGGCGAAGTAAAAATTGGGAACTTTTAAAAAACCTAAGCGTATAATAATAAAAGAAAAGGAAATATTATGACTTTAGAAACTACACAAATGTTTAGCTGTAACGATTGCGATACAGAAATAACAATAGATATGGAAATAAGATACAGAACCTATTCGGATGAGGATGGCTATTATTGTTGGAAAGCAACAGAAGATAAGTTAGTCGAGGACTACGATTGGACTGTTGATAGGGAAGAGGACGAACATTTTTGCGATTCGTGTTCATCAGAGGAAGCAGAGGCTTAGTTGTGCTAAATAAAATAGAAATAAATACAAAATCTCATAGCCTAGATTTAGATGGCTTAAAACTACAACTATACTTTGAGGATGTTGAGGAAGTTATGCACGATTATAGCGATAGAAAAGATGGAAGCGACATACAGCTTAATAAGATGATTGTAAAGGGTGCTTATGTTTATAATTTTACACATCACTTTGAACAGCGTTACAAGTTTGAGTTTTATATTGAATTTGATAGTATTCGTGGAAACTTACAAATACCTATTGATAGTCAGCATAGATATCAGATAGGGATTGACACTACGGATAAGAATGGATGGGATAGTTTTGAAAAGGGATACCTACCTAAATGGAACGCTGTAACCATTAACACAGGTGGAATTAGAACAGACGATTTAGATAATATTGTACAATTTGAACGTGGTTTGAAAATAGTACAGCATTTGACAATGTTAGTTGAATCGTGGAAATCGCTTAAATCTGTGGCTGATTTAAAAGCCAATCAAGAAAAGTTTGGAGAAGAAAAATAGTTGGGAACTAATTTAAAACCTAAGCGTATAAATAATAAACAAAAGGAGTAAAATGAAAACTAAAAAAGAAATAGAAATGTTAATGAAATCTCTTAAATATAATTTAGCCACTTCAATAACTAATGGGCTTATACAAGAAGGCGATAATCACGAAGAATACCTTCTTACCCAAATAGGTATTCTAGCGTGGGTATTGGGAATTGATGATATTTCTACTCATTTCCCAAAGCATTACTCTAAAGAGGGTTCACATCAAATAGGTTCAGATTATGCTAAGGTAGTTGTAAGGAAGATTGAAGATAGAATGATGTTTAAGAAGTTAAGAGATGGGGGAAATAATGACCGAGAAATATAAGGGTATAATGCCACATACATTTACTGAGGCTAACGCTAATAAGCCTAAGCCAAAAGTAACTTACTCTGTAAGGATACAGGGATATGACTCTGCACTTAAAAATACATTTGACAGCATAACAGATGCTCGGATTTGTCGGATTAAACTTGTTAAACAAGCACGACAATCAAAAGATAAATGGTTTAAGGGGAAAATTCGCCCTTATTTTTCCTCAATGCACAGGATTAAAAACGAGTGGATACGATTAAGTTCTTTATATATAACAGAAAAGACAACGCATTACTATTGGAAACCCGATACGTATAGTGTTGGTAATGATAACAAATATTATAGCGAACCCGAAAAAACCACTGCAAGTGTTGAGCGTAAACGGATAACGCCTCTTGTTAATGGTAGATATATAAGGGAATATTTTATCTGACAGGAAATAATTGGGAACTTATTAAAAGGATAGACGTTATAGAGATATGACAACCATAAAAAACGAAAGGAAAAACAAATGAATAAACAAACAGCACAAGAGGGAATAGATACCTATATCGAAACAGAATTTCCTCTGACAATATTCAAGAGTTGGGATGTTGTGATGGGGTTCTTTAATGATGTTGAACAAAAGACTGATGAAGAATCACAAGAACAATACGACAAGCTACCTAGTGTAGTTAAAGTGTATCGTGGAGTATTAGCGAAAGATGGACTAAAGGGTTCGGTAGGAGTATCGTGGACTACCGATAGAAAGGTAGCCGAGATGTTTGCCCTACGATTGAAACCGACAGGGGGAGAGCCTTATATTTATGAGGGAGAAGTAGATAAGGAGAATATCCTGTATTTCACAAACGCTCGAGAGGAATCAGAGGCATTAATCAATCCTAATGATATGCTTTGGATTGACTTTAAGGAGGTGGAGTGATGGAAGACAAAAGAAAAACTAAAATAGAATATTGTAACGATTGTAAGCGAGATTCTGTATTTGATATTAATGAAGACCAAGATGCTAAATACAGAGATGGTGAAAGACTAAGGGAATGTATAAAGTGTGGTAGGTATGAAAGTGAGGTGGAGTGATGGAAATAACCTTAGAAATGATTAAAGAAATCGCTAAAGATATCATTGATGAACAAACCGATGATAATTTTCATAGCCCCCATCATAATAGAGGTGGAAGACTAGCTCTTAAAATGTTAGTGGGAACACTTGAACACAGGATAAAAGAAAGTGAGGTGGAGTAATGACTATTGGAAAACTTAGAGAAATTATTAATAATGATTGGTACGCAGATGAGCAAGAGGTGTTGCTAGAAGTGTATTCTGATAAGCCAATATCTGATGGCGAGTGTATCACACTTTCTGAGGTGTATGAAGAAAACACGGCAGAGGTTCGATTAGTTGGAAGCGAGGTGGAGTGATGAAAACATACACATTTTGCCATAAATATACGAGTTGTGTCTTTTATTGTAGTGCTGATTGCGAGAAAAACGCTTGGGAGATTTTAACAGACAATGTAAAAGAAACGGGTGGGTGGAGATTAGAAGAAAGTGAGGTGGAGTGATGACATTACAAGAACTAAAATATAAGTACATAGAACAATCTTTAGAAGATATTTCTCTTGATGATGCTCTTTATAATTTAAGCCTATATATGATTGACGAATATAAAGACCATACAAAAGAACAGATGCTTGAATTGTTAGAAGATAGTGGATACGAGGCTTTAATAGATAAATATTTAAAAGAAAGTGAGGTGGAGTGATGTGTAATTGTAATGAAGGAACTTTATTAAAGGAATTTGATAATGAAAAAAGCTACTATTGGTCAGAGCTAACAGAAATGACTGAGGTATGTGCTTCTTGTGGAAGTGAACAACCCAATCAAGAAGAAGATAAAGAAAGCGAGGTGGAGTGAATCAAAAGGAAAGAATGAAAAGGGAATACCCTTACAGGGGAATTTCTGATAGGAAATATATCAAGGAAAAGAGAGCCTTTTTAAAGAAGAATGGTAATGGTTGGTGGTGGGGGCAAGACAAAGTTAAAGACAAAGAAACCGAAGAAACAGTAAAGGATAAAACAAATGAATAAATACGAGAAAGTAGCACAATGGATATTAGATGAGTGTGATGAGCCAATAGATGAAATAGCTTGGCTATTAAAAAAACTATATGATAGCACAGCCAAGAAACCTCAATTCAGTTTTCACGAGGCTTATGGGGATGTGTTGGAAATTTTAAAGGATAGGAAAACAGATGGGTAAGATGAAAGAATTATACCAAGAGTTAAAAGAAAATAATAATTGGGATGAGGCAGACAGATATTACAGCGAAGTAGAGGAAAGTAAATGCTGTTCTGCACCCATAATATTAACGGATATATGCTCTAATTGTAAAGAGCATTGTGATAAACAATATACAGGAGAAGTAAATGCGTAAATATACGTTCAAATTAAAAGAACTGCGAACTTACAGCGTAGAGATTGATGCAGAATCAGAAACAGAGGCACGTGAGATATTAGACGATATGACTACATCTCAGATTGCGAAAGGATTGTCAAAGACAACTGAATTAGAGGAGGTAGATGTAGTAAAGGGTGATTTCTTTGAAAAGCCGAAACCAAAGAAAAAGAAGAAAAAGTAACCCATACTATGTCATACAGAACAGGAACACAAACATTTGAGAGTGATATATTAAACCTTAGAGCAAAAGGCTTGAGCTATAATAAGATTGCCTCAATATTACAATGTTCCAAGTCTACTATTAGCTATTGGCTTGACCCCAACGGAAGGGAGAAAGTCGTCAGACGGAACAAGAAAAATAAGGGTAAGTACAATAGCAGATGGGCGAGTAAAAGAGGTGCGATTTGGAAGTATAATTATTTACTAGATAAATCGTGCGAGAAATGTGGTGAATCTGATATGAGAAAGCTACAATTTGACCATAAGAAAGGCTATGAAAAGAGTTCGAATATTACCAATCTATTGAATGGTAGTTTACGAGTCTTAGATAGTGAGGCAAAGAAATGTAGGATACTATGTGCGAATTGCCACCAAGTTAAAACATTAAAAGAAAAGAACTCAGCTTTTTATAATGTCTATCAAGAAAAAGAACAAGTGAGGAAGAAAAATGGATGTAAAAGATAAATTACAATTTGTCAAAGACAATTATCCTGATGTATTAATTGCAGATGGATTTGATGATGCGATTATAGGTATCGCTGAACGATATGGTATGAACTCAGTCGTATTGTACGATAAAAACAAGTGTGTCAAGATAATGCAAGATAGAGATAATATGACAGAAGAAGAAGCGATAGAGTTCTTTTATTATAATATAGTGGGTGCTTATATGGGAGAATATACACCCTGCTTTGCTGAAATTTTATAATGGCTGAGTTTTGTTATCAATGTACCGAATACCATTTTGGAGATGGCTCTGTTAATGACTTTAAAGATTTGTCTAATGAAAAAGATACAAAAGAAGGGCTATATATATCTGCATTGTGCGAGGGATGTGGAATTACACAAGTAGACCATAGTGGAATGTGTATACACCATACCACAGATTGTATAGTAGCTGAACAAGAACAGAATAATAAAGAGAGGAATTAAAATGAGAGATATTAAAGCAGAAATAATGGACAAGGCAGACGAGATAGCATTGGAGATGTATAATAAACATTGGGATAAATTACCTCACGACCAACAGGACGAAGTGATGGAACACGCTGAATCAGAGGTACAAGGGGTTGGTTTGGAGTATCAAGATTTACCCTCATAAAAAAATAATTGGGAACTTTCTTAAACCCTCTGCGTATAAAGGGTACAAGCATGGAGCTTGAATTACTAACTAAAAAAACGGAGAAAATAATGAATAATGAAAACTATAAATATAATGATGGTGGTAGAGCAGACGCAGGTTATAAAGGAAAAGCTGGTGATTGCGTTGTGAGAGCAATAGCGATTGCAACTGAGACCCCCTATCAAGAAGTGTACGATGGTTTAAAAGAGGCGAATCAAGAATACGCAGATAGTAGACGGACAAGAAAAGCGAAAAAGATTAAGTCGAAAGGAACTACGCCACGTAACGGAAACTATCGAGATGTATACCAACCCTACCTAGAATCTAAAGGGTGGTCGTGGAAACCTACTATGAAGATAGGTCAAGGATGCAAGGTGCATTTAAAAGCAGACGAATTACCATCGGGTAAAATAATATGTAGACTATCAAGACACTTAGTTGCTGTGGTAGATGGTATAGTAAACGATACATATGATTCTACAAGGGATGGCAAGAGATGTGTTTATGGGTACTTCTATAATCCATCACAGGCTAGTAATTAAAATAACAACGGGGGCGGGGCAACCCGTCCCCATAAAGAAAAGGAAAACAAAATGAGAAACACAAATTGCATATTAACAGATGAGTCAAACCCTAACGATTGTAAGAACGAAACGAAGTACATCGTGGACGTTCAGCAGACAAGTAAAGATGGAACGTGGTATATGCCTATGAAGGATTTTGAATGTTGTGAGATGCACTATCAAATGTCTAAAGATTGCGACACGCTCACCTTAAAAAATGTAAAAAGGAAATAGCTATGAGAAAATATAAAGTTAAAGTAGATATTAACGATACTCAGTTTTGGGAGGTGGAGGCAAAGTCAGAACAAGAGGCGATGGATAATTACATGGAGGGTAGCCACTATCACACAAAATCTCACGGCGAAGACATAGAGGTAGTGGAAGAAATAAAAGAAAGTATGGAACTTTCTGAAGCGAACTGACTATAAGTAGTATGAAACAAATAAAATTAAAATTGAAAGCACCTCTATTAAAGGAAAGTAGCAACACTGTGAAGCCGTTTATCGGACATGGGAATAGACTACAAGACAGGGGTGTAGAGAACCCTGTACGTGCTTTCGATAGTGGGGTTTGGTTGTTCCGTAAATCATCCTCTCTCTTTGGTTCAGACGGACAGCGAAACGACGTCTACGCCAAACCCCATCCATTTGAGCCTCTAGCGTTCCAAACATCTTGCGGAGAGATTGGAATCTCGGAGTGAACCGAGCTAGTAACGGGAAGTGCACCCTAATACAAAAACAAACACAGAGGCTCATAGAATTTAACAGGAGTAATTATGAAAAAGAATAGTGTAAAATATTTAGAGGGTTTAGTAGAGGGTAGGATAAGAAAGCGTATATCTTCTTTGAAGATGTTTCGCTATAAGGACAAAGGCATAGAGCATATTATAGATGAGGTCATACCTACTAACCCTAAAGATTTAATGGCGATAGCAGAGCAATCTCATTGGCTGATAACTAAAGCACCGGAGGAGTATGTCTACGGAGAAATGATTGATATTGCTAACGCTGTGGCGAGTAACCTCAAACAGCATTTAATTAGATATGCTAAAAACTATACCAATAATTACAAAGCGTGAAGGGTCTATTGAAAACAATATTGGACTTGATGATAGATTATCAATGGACTTTATTTTTTACTACACGATTTATAAATAAGGATGATAAAAAAGAATAAAATGATTAGGTTGTACATAGGATATGAGAGATTTAGGGGTGTTTTCGTTTTTTTTCACCTCGTTTCCTTTTACTCTCATATTCTCTCTAGGGGAGGGTGTTGTTTAGGTTTCACCCTCCCTTTTTTATATACGACAATAATGGTCGTAGTTAGGAGTTATAATGGATAAGCACGACAGAAAGATTATGATAAAAGAATTAATGAAAGTAAAACTACAAAAGAAATTACTTGACACTCTGAGAGATTCAGAGATTGTTAGGTTGTTTGGAATATTAAGGAGGCATATACCATGAAAGTAAAAGACTTTTTTAAATGGTCTGAAGAAGAATTTAATATAGAGATGGAATTGATGCGGGTAAAAGGTAAAGAGTATACCGTATCAGATACAGATAAATTGAAGAATTTTAAGTCCATAGCGGAGCGATTAAAGAGTGAGCCGGAGTTCATTGCCACCGTCTATTTATTGAAGCACATGGACAGCGTAAGGAACTTTGTTTTAGATGGAGTTGAAGCATCAGATGAACCGATTGAAGGTAGGTTGAGAGATATACGCAACTATTGCTTACTATTAGGAGCATTAATTAAAGAAAGACGGGAACAAAAAAGCCATGAGTGAGTTAAAAGAAGTAATGATGGATTTAATAGTAACATTGATTTATGAAGCAAAGAAACATAAAGATATTATTATTGCCATGCTAATTGGAATATTAATAGGAAAGATAATGTAATGAATAAGAAAGGAGCAATAAGTGTTAACAGAGTTGGAGCAGATACTGAACAAGATGCGTAATGAGATTAAAGATGTGCGTGAGCAGAATAAGAAGTACTCGCGCAAGAATAAGAACACGATATATGCAGAGAATACAATGTATATAGCGGGGATTTACAAAGCCATGAGTATCATCTCAGATTTTATTGGAGATGAATTAAGTGAACTTGATAAGTGGTCTGATAAAGAAGAAAAGAAACTTTCTAATTGAATATGCTTAGAAATAGCAGTATATTGGATTGATTTATTTGGAGAAACATAATGGTATTAAACAAAAGTGCAGTAAAAAAGATGTTCAATAAGCAAGGAGTACAGGTAAACCTGTTAGCCTTGCATCACGTGGACGAGTGGGCAAAAAAAGCCATCGAAGAAATGATACAAAATGCCCAATTAAAGAATATTAAACGGGTCAAGCCATCTAATATTGAAACGGTATGCCCCCTACTTCTATGGGAAATGAGCGAGAATGATTGACCTGTTCAAGATATATGATGATTACATACTTGAACTAAAAGATGAGAACTTTGAATCTCGCTATGAGGGTAATGATAGTTGGTATCATGCCTCGGGGGCAGGTCTTTGTATGCGGAAGCATTACTACGCGCAGATAGAGAAGCTACCCTCAAAAGATAAAGACTCTAATACAATGCGTCTATTTCGTTTGGGGGATTTAGTGCATACCGATATGCAAGATGCCCTTCAGCGTTATGCTGATAATAATGATGTAGAGGTGTACATAGAAAAAGAAATTACGATTCCACGCTTGAACGTGAGAAGTTTTATTGATGCAATGGTGCTTAAAGACCATGCCTTATACGATATAAAGACCTGTAATGATTATAAATGGCAGTCTATCTTTGGTAGATATGGTAGTAAGGAAGCACCTCAAAATTACGCAATACAACTCGGAACGTATGGTTTATATTTTAGAGAAAATGGGGTCAAGATTAATAAAATGGCTTTGCTATTTTATAATAAGAACAACTCAAGAGTTAAAGAATTAAAAGTTCCTCGTAACTATATTGATGTAGCAGAGCGCTACTGGTTAAAGGTACAGGAACTATTTAAAGAAGGATTGCCACCGGTAGAAGAGGGGCTATCTCCCGTCGAGGATTGGGAGTGTAACCCTAAGTATTGCTCGTTTTACGAGCCTTGCGGTGGCGGAATTAAAGGACAATTAAAGAAAGGATAATACATGGATAATAACGTGGATTGGGATAAAGTCAATCGAGGTAAGGTACGTTATGGTTTTGCACTCGAATTATATAAATCTGGCAAAGAGCTAATGCCCACAGAACTTGGGCGTATAGAGGCATTTGTAGATTATGTAATGGGTGGAGTAGAGGAAGACCAAGACGAATCAGACAATAAGAAAGAGGTTGTGAAACGCATTCCCATTAAGGATAAGGTAGAAGAAACCGCTAAGTCTAATGAGAAGGCGTACATACGAGAAATGATATCTCTTGATTCAGAAGGGTTAAATGAGAAAGATAAAAAGTCAGTACTCGATGCACTCGAAAGCGGTAAGATAACAATGGATAACTTACAAGCGTCTCTTGATAAAATCTTTGAAATGAAAAAGAAGTACAAGTAACAATGTCAGACAGTGCATACTACATACCAAATGAAAAAGCTGACACGGTTAAGCTACCCGCAGGTGAATACGAAGCATCAATAGAAACTGTAGAAGTAACTAATGATGTGAAGTGCGGGGGATTTATTGCTGATATATTTAAACCTGTATATAAAATCTCAAGCAAAGAGCATGGTGAGGTTATCGTAAAAGATAATGGTGTTTTTCGTTATAAGGAAAAAGCCGGCTACCAATTCAAGGCGAGTAGGAATTGGGGTTATGCTAAGTTCTGTGAGATACTTGGTTTAGATAAGCAACGCAATGGAAAGATACACCTGCCGTTTATAGAGGGTGATATGATTGATGGATATATGGTGATGGTTACTATCAGTTATAAACATTTTGTGAATGAGGGTGGTGTACGGGTCAGCTATCCCGTAGCAATTTTAAAACAAAAACTAGGAGAGGCACCGTTTTAATGAATTGGAACCAACTATTTATCAAGCCAGCAACCGACATGACTGATGAGGACGTACAAGATTTTCTCGAATGGGTCTACCGCAAGGCAGAGCGCCTCGGGTTTACGGTTGAATTAAAAACACATCAAGAAACACAATCGGGTTCTTCCGATACCGTAAGCACCAACCCATTAGAGATAAATGAAACACATTAGCGTTGCGCTTAATACGGAGCAGTTAAAATCTATTACCAAACAGGCGCGTGATAATGGAGAAGCGGATTATCGTTTTGACCTTAATCTAATGGAGGGTAAGCTGTCAGAGAATAAATGGGCGGGGGTCTTAGAGACCGTAGAGTTTAAAAAAGATTATAAAGCATGGCAGACTGGAAACATAGCAGTTGAATATGCGTTCAATGGCAAGCCAAGCGGAATCGCCAAGACAGAAGCTAAGTATGTGGCCTATGTATTAGTGGATGAACAGCAGAATGAGAACATTGCATTCTTTGTGAAGACTAATATCATTAAAGATATGTGCCGTAAATACTACAATGACCCAAAGCGTAATATAAAAGGTGGAGATAATAACGGCTCAAGTTTAATCTTACTACCGATTGATGAGCTAGTCAATCCTCAGTTTATCTTTGGTACTAAAAAAGACGAGCCCGATGTAGAGTATGGGGACGCGCCACAAGATAAGCTTGCATGGGTCTTTTCATGTGCAGAGTGTAAATATGAATATAAATCTAATGATAAGAATTTATACATGACCTGTCCAGTGTGTCGTGAAAATAATGAAACAGTTAAAATGGAAATAATATGAAGAGTAAAAAGAATAAGATGACCAATAAGGAAAGAGATAATCAAATTAATTACCTATTCAAATCGCTTTATGAACTGAGTCAGGAATTGAGAATGGTTCGCTCATTGTTTGAAAACTATTTAATATGGAATAAAGATGTCGAAAAATTCACAGAGTACCTCAAAAAAGAAGAAGAAAAAAGAAAATCAGAGACGGGGCAGAAGGAACAGACAACGGGGAGCGGAACTTCAGAGGCAGACAGTAAACCTAGCGAAAAGTTATAAGCTAGAAGCGTTCAATCGCGATAGAGGTGGGGCCCAACATGAGATGGGTGATGTTGAGATTGATGGAAAGTACTACGGCTGTAAACGCAGAAAGACAATCGCTACTTGGGTTAAGCCTGAAAAGCAAGAGATAGGTGTAGTGATTAGAGAAGATAGGGGTGAGCCCTATATGGTTGTACCATTGGAACACTATTTATTTTTAGTGGCAATGGCAAAAGAAAAGATTTAGTGAGCGTGGGTTGGCATCTAAATTAACTATTAACTTGGGTAGAAGGGGTTCTACTTAGGTGATATTTGGAAAAGTCTACGCTCGCTAAGATTTAACAAACAAGAAGGAGCCTAATAATGGCATTCGAACATAAAGAGAATACCGCTACGGTATTTAGTAACGATAAGAAAAGTGCTGAAAACCAACCTGACTTTACAGGCAGTGGTAAAGTAGGCGATAAGCGCATGGACTTTGCAATGTGGAAGCGCACAGCAAAAAACACTGGAAACGAGTATTTTTACGTGAGTTTCAAAGAACCATCAGAGAAATTTGGGAATAAGGAGAAATCTAAGCCAGCTTTCTAAATTTCTTGCAATTCGGGGGGAGACGGGGTTATATTACCCACCTCCCCCGATACGCATACATTGTATTAAAAAACTTTTTTTATCGCCGTATACGCTAAATTAGGGGTACTTTTTTTTGGCTAATCTTAATTTAAAGGTAAATTCATCCTCGGTGTTCCAATATTGTCCTAAAGTTGAAGGTATGTGTGGATTTTGTGCGGAATCTAATTGGAATCCTATTACAGAAACTAAAAGTGATAAGAAATATTTATTTTGTGGGATGGTTACAGGTTATGATACTAGGGTTGAACCGCTACCTGATTGTTGGTTGAAGATGAATAATAAAGAAAAGGCAAACTACCGTAAAAGAAAAAAAGAAGAGTACATTGCTTTTAATCCTGATAAAATACAGCGCCCTAAGATTACCTATAAATAATTAAGGGTTCATTCTTTTTTCAGCTTTACGTTTAGCCTTATCCCACATTGCTTTCCAGCTAATATCATTATAACTAAATGGCCTATCAGGGTTTGCTCTATTCCATGCAGAGAATAAACGCAACGCTCTATCATCATCACCATCTAAGAACGCATCTAACATTTCAGATTTAATAATACCTCTGCGGTACTTTGAATACGTTTCTTTTTGGCCCGGAGTCCATCCCCTTGTTGTAAGTTGCCTTGCGACAGTACCAAATGCGGGAGATAATGTTTTAGGGACTCTAGCTATAGAATTTTTAAAACCATAGTCTCCGTAATCTTTTAAAAACCTTGTGGCTGTATCTACGCCAACCATCATATCTTGTAATACGGCAGGTTTTAAAAGAAACTCTCCTGCTCGTATCATTTTCTGTTCACCTTCATAAATCGCAGATGATAAATCTCCAACAAATCCATAGGCACCAATCGCTGCAAAAGAATCTAATAAGTCACCCATATTAATATTCTTAGTAGCAGAATTAATAAAATTATTAACAGAGATTCCTTGCTCTTTCATATCTGCCATAATGTTTTCATAATCCTCTATCTGTTCAGTAACAGTATAGCTTTCATCAAAAATAGGTTCTCCAGCTAAGGCATCTCTATACATTCTTTTAGCTGAGTTTAACATTGGGCCGTATATCATTCCTCCCGCCATCATTCTAAGTACAAATAACGCATTACCAGCCTTTACTTCTTGTAATGTATTTTTATATATCCATTCAAACTGTCTATATCCAAATCTCTTAAATAATACAAATGGCCTAAAGCGAGGGTCGTTAAAATAAACGGGTTCTCTTAAAATATTTCTTTGAAGCTGGGAATCAATCGCAAATCTGTATATAGCTTCTCTTTCTTTAGCTTCACTTACAAGCTCCTTGTCGAGTTCTCTATTGACTTTTCTAAAAAATTCTTTTTCTGTTATTTTCCCAGAAGTCCAATCTCGTTTGTGTTGTTCGTAGTTTTCGATTAGACCCATTTGGTTTAAGTTTTCAACAGAACGTAACCTATTAGATATGCCGGGGACAAAATCCATATTACCACCAACACCTTGACCTTTTGCCCATTTGCGCCACACCTGCATTGCTTCATACCCAGACACAGCAGATATAATCTGATTGTTTCTGTTGATAGATTGGAAAGTAACAAGGGGTTTACCACGTACACGTTTTGTCAAATATTGCCACGGTTTTTTCTTAACAGATTGTAATGTAGGCCCCTCAAAAGATACATATGGTATTGTTAATCCAAAATATCTTGTCATCCATTCAGCTATCCTTGCTCCCCTTGTTAATGAAGATGGCTGATAGCCAGAGATTAATTGGTGGACAGATAAACTGGTAGCCATCGCACCGGATTCTTTTATGAATTTTTTATACTCAGGGTTAGTAGCGTATTTAAATAAACCAAATATAGTTCTTGGTATACCTGCTTTTAACATACTAGAAATCATAGGCTGACCTAAGTTGGGCAACGTAGCAAAGCCAGCACCTATCTTTGTTGAGATACCAAAATTAACAAGAGAGTTCCAGAAGCTTTTTGTAGAAGGGCGATAGTTCCTAGCTGGGTTAGTCTCTGATAAATTGGTAAAGGAATCAAACGTATCTCGTAATACTCGAGCTTCTTTAGAAAACCCACTAGACTGTAATACATTTATATTACCAAACATAGTTTCACCTTCAGGGCCAAAAGCTTTTACGTACTCTACACGCTTTGCCCATCTTTGTACATAATCTGGAATAACTATTCTTGCATCTCGCTCCAATAAACTTTCTGGTAAATCTAATTCCCTTCCTTTTTCTAGGTGTTTATTAATAGTATATCTTTCTGAATTGATACCCTTTCTTAATGTTTCAAAAGCAGCGGAATAACTACCTAAGCTATTTCTTAAATGCACTAAAGCATCTATTGTTTCGCGGCTAATATCGCCAGTCAATTCACCTTCTTTTACAAGTCTTTTAACTAAAGCCTCTACGCCAGCTTCATTCGCCAAATTATTCTTAGCTAAAACCTTTTCAATATTTATCATTGTATCTACATCTTTTTGTAGATTTTTTAGGACACCTTCTTTTATGACATGGGGGAAATAGTTTTCTATCTTTTCTCGTATAGGCATACCAGATTCTTTAGCAACGGCATACATCATACTAAAAAGTTTCTTAACCTGTTTAGTATGAGGTAATATAGGTACCGGCCTTTCTAAGTCCCTCGCCAATTCTTTTGCTTGAATTTCGGTTAAATCAAAAAATGTTTTCTTTCTACCTAGCCTTGTTCGTCCTCCAATCTCAACACCTTGTAGCGCAGTTAAGTACTTTCCAGTAAGGGCTCCAATACCAGCATCTGCATTTATCATTAACTTTGCCATCTTTCGGCCAATCGGATGTTTTTGTAGTTGGAATTGAGCGCTTTGACCTACAGCTGCAATGCGCTGTAATGCCTTGTAAACTTTGGGGTGATTTTCTTTTAAGGCACTACGATGGTAATACACTTCATTGCCACCTAGTTTAACAATTTCTTTTTTAATTCCCTCCGTTTTATTTCGTACAGTTAAATCATTTATTAATTGGTGGTGCATTTGAGTATCAAATTCCTTTTTACTCATACCACTTTTTAATCTTTCACCGCTATACTCAGCCTTAGAATCTTTAGTCCCAAGTAAGCCATCAACTATATTTTTAAATTCAACATCGGATATTTTAAGCTTATCTTTTAATGCAAAAATCTTACCTTTAAAAAAGCTTTGTATATCTTTAACGGATTCTTTACCACCATATTTAAGTGTTTTACCCGCTAGTGTCATTCTTTTGAACGGTTTAGAAATTCTATCGCCACCTTCGTTTCTTCTACCTAAAAAGAAATCATTTTTACCTTCTTGTGATATTTGACCTGTCTTAATGTCTTTAATTTCAAGCACATTAACTTTGTCGCTATTAGTAAAGTCTTTTGTAATGATGACGTCACGCTCACCATTTGACCATACATCTTTTCCAATCTGTTCTCTGGCGGTTGCCTCTGCTTGTTCTTGAAGCTCAGTTGAAGATAATTTTCTTTTCTTTACTTCACCCCTAATATATTTTGAAGTAGCGTTCCACGGTCTGTTAATAAGGTTTTTTCTTAGAGCTCCTGATGCTCCCAGCCCAGCGATTATTCCAGCCGCGTGTCCATAGTCACTAAAAGTTGGCATTCTTGGGCCGCCTTCTCCTGTAACTATAGAGCCCTCCAATAAAGGGGAAACCGTACCAAATACAGCAGTCTCTGCTGGTATCCTTGCTAAGGTTTGTGGAGAAATTAGTTTTCCCTTTGGAGATAAACTAGAAGTCATAATCCTGCCACCGACTCCTCCGCTTAACCTACCTAATATCGCACCTTTTGTTCCAGCCTCAAGACTACCCATCCAATTAATATCACCTTCAGTAAGTTTAGACACTTCTGCATTTTGAAGAAAAGAATAAAAGCCTAATCCCCCTGCTTGTTTAGCTCCTACTAACTGTCTTACTGCTTTCTTATCAAAAGCTAATTTTTTAGCAACTGACTTTGCCCCTTTAAGAGCGGCCACTTCAGCTAATTCTTTTTTCATTCCAGATTTAATTAGTGATTTTGCAGCTTGTTTTGTAGAAGTTTTTAGCGCGAGACCACCAAAACCCCCACCAGCAGCAAGGGCTAACATATCAGCGGGTTGACTAAAAGAGATTATAGTAGCTCCAATATCTTCTAAGAAACTAGGGTCATAGTCTTCGTCAACTTCAAACGCTTTTTCCCCACTATCTATCTGACGATATAACCCCTCTAAACTATTATTATACCCATCTTTTATAAATTCTGGCAACCATGATTCAGGAACGGGGGTGAGCCATCCTCTATATTTAGTCTCTCCCGCTGGGGAGACTTCAGAGTTTTGCTCTAATAGGCTATCTATCCAGCGAGTATATGGGTCTGTTGTTTGTTGTGGGTCTTGAGGCATTTACTCAGCATCCAAAGTCACTTCTGGCCCCGGTCTTTGTATAAGCTCATAGCGCTTACGCAATAAGTCTAATTCTTTTTGAAAGCGTTCTTTGTTTTTTACTTGCTGTTCAGCTGCACCTTTTCCGCGCGTTACCGGGACTATAGATGCCGGCCCCATACCCGCCCTTTGAACTTGACTTCCAACTTGCCGATTAATTTGAGCAATATTATTATCAACGTTTTCTATTGCTGTTTCAAGTCTATCTATTTCTTTTACTATCCGTAATGCGTCTCGTTGATAAGTATTTTTTGAAGAATATTTTTGAAATTCTTTAGGTACTCCACTTTTCAATTTATAGTCTGTCATTACTACAGTTTCAGTACCGCCGCCAGCCTTAGGTCTTGTGACTGTTCTTTTAACGGGTTCCCATATATTAGTTATAGTAGGATTGTTATTAGGGTCAGGGGTAGGTGTGGGTGTTGGAGTAGGAGTTGGGGTAGGTGATTTAACAGAATTATAAAAAGCATCCATATCATCTTCAGGAGCTGCTAAAAAACTTGACATTAAATCAGGGTCATCGGTTAAAGCCTTTAATGACTCTGGGGAATAATTAAAATCTGGTATTGTTATTGGTGCACCTTTTTTAACATAAGGTTCTATAGCTCCCCTATATTTATCAACTTTTTTCCTAGCCGCAAGAATGGATTTGTCATCTGGGCCTTTTCCGGGTACTCCTTCTAGTGCGAGTGCTAATTCTTCTTCAGCATCCTTTAGCATTGATTCATTTACGTTATATACTCTTTGCTCTGCATAAGTTAACTTATTAATATCAAATGGTTTTTGTTTAAAATATTCAGACTCTATTCTTTTTTTATATGAAAGTAGCTGTCTTTTTCTTGTAGGGTTTTGTATGTTCTTGATAGTAAAGTCAATCTTACCGGGATTGTCTTCCATCATAGCGTTGTCGTACATACTAATTTGGTCTAATTCATTTTTTTCAATTACTTCATAGTTATCAATAAACTTATTTATGTTTTGGCTTTCTATAAAATCTTGTGGTAAGGTATCCAGTTGCTTCCTTAGAAAGTTTGCCTGTTGACCAAAAGGCATTTCTTTTGCAAAATTCGTCATTTGTGTCCAAGCTGTGACGTTTTGATTGTATGCTTTTGTTGCTTGCTTCTCTTGGTAAGCCTGAGCGTCTTTCCCTTTATAATACTCAAACCGTTCACGCTGTAACTCAGCGTTCTTTTTGGCTTGATACATTTGAGGAAGTTGATTTAAAAATTGTCCTAAATAATCACCGGGGTCATATCCGTTAGCCATTGTAATATCCTATAGTTTTAAAATGTTTAACCAAAATCTCTGTTGGTTTGTTGTGCGTAGAAAGCATCCTGTGCTTCGTTTGCTGTTAGTCCAGTAGCCATTAACTCTTCAACTGTCATCTGCTGTTTTAATGATTCGCTTGGTGTGCCTGTAAATTCAAACTCACCTTTCTGTTCTATATCTCCTATAGCGCTCAAGAGGTCTGCTTGATACCCCTCTACTACACCTCTACGCTGTCTAGCAACATCAGTTCTTAAATCACCAAATGCTTGTTGTGATTGTCTTTGCCCTATACCACTACCAGAAAAACCTCTTTGTCCTGCCGCTTGGCGTTGTTGTCCCCTCATGCCTCTTGCAGCTTGTTGAGCGCCAGTATATATATCACCTACCTGTTGAGCGTAACCCATTTGAAAGTCGGGTAAATCATCAGCATATTGTGCAAATCTAGGGTCATTAGCAATATCACCCATACCCATTTGTGTTAAAGCCCCTGTAACATTAGTAGCTGTTCCGTAACCGGGCGTATAAGGAGCACTTGGGCCTCCACCTACTGCACCTGCTCCGCCCGCTCCACCTACACCACCTGCTCCACCGGCATACTGTCCAAATGGATTAAAACCTCCCTGATACCCTGACCAATCTAAATTAACACCAGACCATCCAGACTGATTAAGTTGATTGAGCTGATTTCTTACATTTGGGTTATTTCCAAACCAAGCTTGCTGCGCTGAGTCATCGGTGTTACCTATAGGGCTATTGTATCCAAACCCTCTTTCCATTGGGCCACCATTTCCATACTGTGGTACTGTCATGCCAATTAAACCACCACCACGAAAACCCGCAAACTGGGTAGGTGCATTGGTTGCTGGAAAATAAGAACTATACATATCCCCAGCCGTGCTCCAAGGATTTCCAGTCATAGATTCATATGCACCGCTTACTGTTTGGCCGCCAGATAAATCTAGTCCCATTTCCCTAGCTAAATCTAAATTTTGAGCTGCCGTTCCTGTATAGGCGCTTAAATCAACAGGAGGAGGTGTAAAGGAAGTAGTAGCTACCTCTGGAAAGTTTGGAATATCTACGTCTAAACCAAAAGGATTGGCTGATTGGCCAAATCCCGAAGCTATTGTTGGCGCTTCTGTTGGTATACCAGCACTTGGCATATCTAAAACATTTTCAACGCCTATTGTGCCCGGAGTAGGAGAAGCACTATATAATCCTGTCCCTGCGCCAATCGCACTTTCTCCACCTGACCCCAATCCTTTTAACCAGCCCGCTCCTTTTTCATACATTCCGGGCATAAAGTATGCCTTCGCGGCGTCTACAACCATTTTCTCACCAATAGCAGACCTATAATCATCCTCTGTCTCTCGTAAGTCACCCCTAGTTTCTTGAGCGTATTTACCACCGCTATAATCTTCTCTAGCATAACTACTTTCTCCAGCACCTCTACCTAGACCAGCTCCAATAGCTGCTCCACCCGGGCCTCCAACCATAAAACCTAAAGTCCCGCCGACAAGACTACCAACAGTGCCTAACATTCCAGCTTTCTTTTTACGGCGATTAGCTTCTTCCTGTTTTTGTCTTAACCCTCTTAGCTCACCTTGATAATCTCTACGCCTTTTTGCACCAGCGATACGACCACCAAGCTGATAATTGTTTGATTTGCCCGCCATTCCGCCGCCATATAATTCTATTAAACTGTTTGCCATGATTATGTCCTTGTAAATTCTAAGTAATACCAAGCTCCAAGTTCTTTTCTATAGAGTCTTAGTTTACCATCAGAGGTTTTAACGATTCTTTCTTCACCGTTATTACCTACTCCTCGAGCTGGTACTCCAGCTTGAATATTAGTCTTAACACCTTTTGAATTGTATAAAAATCTTTTCTCTCTATCAATAGCCATTATGTAATTCTTTTGTAGATTGGTCTATATTCTACTGCTACGTTATTTACCTTTTGTATACTGTTACCATCCATATCTAATTGCACCTGAAAAGAAGATGCTAATAAGGGTGTACCAAATGTAACTCTATTTACATCTAAATCGTTATTAGTATCTGCTAAGTCCCCTGCATTCGCCGTACCTTGTTTAGTTCCGCTATCATTAGTATAAAAGTATTTAATACCATCGGAGTTGTTATTATCACTAGCATACTCTACCGTAACACCATATATCTTTTTTACAGTATTGGGCAAACCAAAGTCATCATCTTTTAATTTAATATCAAAGGTAGTACCCGCATCAGGTTCACCATCATACGACACTACCGAATTAGTACTAACAGCCATTGTCATTTTATTGTATACATCTGTAATGGGATTACTTTTTACATTGTCAGCAATAAGGTCTTCAACAAAAGTAAACGACTTAGTAATAAAACTATAAACATACGCATCACCATTATCACTTGACTCATCATCTGCATCTCTAATTACTACAAGGTGTTTATGAGTTGGCTCATATCCAATCATAGTATCTGAATTGACAAAAGCTTCCCATTCAGATTCTAAAATTTTAGTTTGTAAATTAGTTATTTTACTGCCATCGTAGATATATAAACCATTTTTATTGACCCAACATACACCAAAAGCAGTTTTGGTTACGGCTGCGTGAAACTCTACACCCATATTTTGATGCGAACTTTCTAAGAACCATTGCGTATCGGAGCCACCGCCAATGTTTATTATGTATAATGTTCTATTTTTAAAGGCGAGTAATCTATCAGCAAAAGCTTCTAGCTTGACAAATTCTTCACCATCGTTGACACCAATATCAATAAAGTTGGTTGGTAAGATTGTATCAAACTTATTAATTTCGCTATACATCAATCTATCGGGTTGATGTACCGTAGTTCCAGTATCATCTGGAGATTTAACATTTGCAACAAAACGCCTTCTGTTAGAAACAACACTGGTTTTATACCCGCATCCAGTGTGTCCAATGTGGTTTGTTTGAACAGATGAACTATATCCGTTTAATGTTTCAAATGTATCTACATTATTGGCAGTAATATTTACAGTACAAGTCAATTCGCTTGACTGACTGTATGCTGTAGCCCACCCAGTATATTCACCTTCTAAGCTTGTGCGACAACCTTCAGTGTGTGAAATGTCTACTAAAAATTCCCATTCACCTTTTACTGTACTATCGCGCATATAAATCCTACCACCGGTTCGTCTAGAACCGTAAGCGTGGTGTGCAATAATGCCAAGCTGTAAATATTTGCTTGATGCAATAGTAATAGTTCCAAACATAGGGCTAGGTACAGATTCCTGTACACCATCATAAATAAATGTTTGTGCAAATTCATATGTTCCCGCTGTCATAGAACCGCTTCCGGGTTGAATTACTTCTAAATTATATCCGTATCCAGCAGCGGGGGCAACTAAACAGTCTTTATTGCTTATGTCTATTGCGCTACTCACAATTACTGTATTTGTATCAGTTCTTGTAGTGATGCTATACACAGCCCCATCGGTTTTGTTGACAAGCTTAAATGTGCCAGTATCTAAAGGGGTATCTAAATCATCAGCAAGTGTGCCAGCGGAAAAATCTATATCATCACTTGAGCCACTGCCGTTATCATCACTAGCTGTAAGAGTACCATTCACTCCTAGTGTAGCACCGACTAAACCTCCGTTTGCCGGGGTTCCAGCACTTCCACCTGTTATAAATGGTGTATTAAATGGCTCATGTAATCCGCTAAAAGTGCTTGCGTATTCAGAAATGGTTTGCGCGCTACCGCCATCAACATTCAACTGGTCTCCATTAGAGTCAAGCCATAGCTTTCTTTTGATAAATCCATAAAACTTACAGGTATTATTAGCTCCAAAGTTAGCATCTGCTATCCGCACTACACCATCTGCAATATCAAACACCGCTGCACCATTTGAATTTCCCGATACACCGGGATAGCCTACTAAATCTATTTCATCAGTATCAAAAGCGCCGCTTTGAGAAAATGGAGTTTCGTCTTCTGCTATATCTATTTTAGTAGCAGAGCTAGGGTCAGCTAAAAAAGTAAATACAGTAGGGCTGTTAGTCTCATCAATCTTATAATCCATAACTGCTTGAAACAAACCATAGCCTGCTTGTTGTGCTCCACCAAGACTAGGAGCAGTGTAATTAGTACCGCCTCCCGTATTTGCAACCGCCTTACCGCATGATTTTACCATACCAAACTCATCTATAATAACATTATTAGCTTGCGCTAATTCATTATCTTGTATAGAGCGAGCATTGGTCTTGGTATTTAAACCACCTTCAAAGCGTGTATATGTTTTAAATTGCTTCGGCATTAATCCTTAATCTCAAAATGAACTAAGTCATCAAACTTGTTATCTTTTGTTTGGGTGTCCTGATTCCAGTCTCCGCCCCATCTTATATTTAGGCCCATTTGCCTAGCAACCCCTAATACATAACCACCAAAATAATGGAATCTATCTCTATCCGACCAGTCTATCGGATACGGCGCAACATCCACAGCAATACTCGGAGTTTGATTATGCTTACCATCAGGGAAGCGTAGTTTACTATTCCCTTTATCGTAAGCTTCGTTTTGTTTTTCTTTACCACGGTGACCCTCCAAAACCATACAGTCAAAATGTTTAACTACCTCATTGAACAAGTCAATAAGTTTCTCATCACAACTATGAAGTTTAGATTTGCTTTTTATGCTAAACCTAGGCATCTTCCATCTTCTTTTTAAATTCAGCGAACCAAACATCGTCTAGTTTGTTCTTGCTAGATTTAACTAATTTTTCAATCATCTGAACAGCGATTTTCTTTACAACTTTTTCGCTAATCATTGTTTTGAATCCCATTAGAACAATACCCCTAACAAAAGGAATATACATTCCTCCACCTATTACAGCTATCGTTCCTACGACACTCATCCAATTACTTTGAATCCAATCAATCATGGTATTAACCTCATTATTAATGTTACTACAATCGGGACAATAAATAGTGCAGCAGAACCCCATGTTTTAAACATGATAATTGCGTCACTATTCTTACTTGTTTGTCCATTTAATTTCTCTAAATGCTTTTCAATTCTCTGTAAAGTCTTGAATATACTAATCTGTCTTTCGTCTAACTTGACCAGTTTTGCTGTTGTTTCGTTTCTATAGTCGCTCACATTCATCTCGACTTCCCATTGATTCTACCTTTGAGATAAGCTAAGTCATCTGTAACATCGTTTAATTCACGCACTATATCTTCCCTATGTCTTTGTCCAATCTCATCGGACTTGTTCCACCGGTCTAACATCTTTAATACAATAGACTCTACATTACCCATCTTAGTTTCCGACTTTGCAATCGCTTGCCTAATCCGGTCTAAGTCCTCATTTTGAGCCCGTTGACTTTTCATTAGATTGACTATCATCATAACAAAAAGAGATACAATAACACCAATCGCGCCATACTCGGCATATGTTTCAATCATCTAACACTTTCTTCGTTGCCCTTAATCCAATCACTACCAATGCTCCTAAAGCAACTGGTAAATACATATCTTCTTTTACACTACAAGCAATAATGATAGACTCAATGAACATAGCCGATACTATGGCCTTGTCTAGCATATTACTTTTCTTCTTCGTCTTTTACTGCGGTTAAAGAAGCTTTTAAAGCATCTGTAAACGCTTGCTTTCCAAATCTTAATTGCACTAAGTTAAATTCACTGGACTGTAATTTTCTCTCTAAGTCCACAATATGATTAACCATTGCCTTTTGTTCATCAGAGAAAGAATCCATATCGTATTCTTTATCGTCTATATTAACCACTGACTTTTGTTTTTCTGTTTTAGCCATGTTATCTCCTATTTTCTTTTTAACCCTAATCTTTGCATTAGAGTTCTGTTCTCTTCTTCAAGAGCCACTTTTTGTGTCTCTAATTCTTCTATGTGTTCTTTTTCCATTTCATGTACCTTGGAAGTCAACACAACTAATTCTTCGTGCATATCATTCATCGTCCTATCCATACTAGCAAATTTCATTTGAGCTTGATACCAACTGCCCACCACGATAGTTATTAATATACCTGCTTTAATTAAGAGAGCTACGCTTATGTGTATTTGACTATCTGCGCTAATTCCTTGTTTCATCTTGTTTTATTAATTGAGTACATCAGGTATCCAAATATTACTATGATAATAAATATTGGGATTACACTTCCATCTCTCACTTCTTCTTACCTTTTCCCCCACTCTTTTTCCTTCTAAACTCTCCGCTTTTTTTAGGCTTTCTTTTTATTACCACGCTTTTAGAATACACTCTTGGTGGCTGGTATCTGGTTTCAAAGTAATTATAATTATTTGTATTCCATCCTATTGCATAAGAATCTGGGTAGTATCTATAAGCAAATGCACTTGTTCTATAGACCTTAACTACCCTACCACTATCAGAATAAGTGATTACTTGAGATGGTACAGGTTCTCCTATATCTCCACTAATAACATATCCAAAAAAAAGACCAACGATAAATTCAATCATCAATTACTTCCATTATTAATACGCTGTGCATTTATATACAGTCTATTAAAATCCATTGCAACGCTATCCATTTCCATGTGAATTGTCTTTATCAATGAATCTACTTCAAACATTTCTTTTGCTAATTCTTTTTTTGTCTTACCAATCCGTACATCTTCACAAGCAAAAATCATTATAGCTCCTAACAGAATAATAGTGAATGCGGTAAACATTCCTTTAATAAAAGAAGGAAAGATTGTTATCTTAACCTTTTCCATTAACTATCAGCATCCGCTTTTAATTTATCAGACCACGCTTTTTTAACTGCATCAGTCCAAAGTGTATTTGCCATACCTTTTATTTCATCAGACTCACTTGATACATCCATATCTGGAGTCAAAACTCTGCGACTATATGAATAAGATAGTTCTTTGCCATCTTCCATTATTGAAGTTTTTTCTCTTTCTTGAATATGTTTGTATTTATTTCTGATTTCGTAATCGTATGTTTTTTCTTTTGTTAAAGCCATTTTTTACTCCTGTTTTTCCATTTAATTATCCAATTAAAAATTATACTATATAAGATATGCCAATTTGACCTTCAAATGTGCCATCAACATCATCTGCTTGTAAATATGTTTCGTTAGCATTACTTTCATTATGTAGCTGTATATTTACAAAGGCGTTATTTGCAAAAATTATAGCTGTCATTTGCGTTGATGGTGAAGTAGAGCCAGTCCTGTTCATTGTAATAGCGCCAACACTCATATCAGCATTGTCATCCAAACTATTATTTGCTGTAAAAGGCATACTAATTTTTAATTGACCGCTACCGCTTCCAGTACTTGTTTGGAATTTACCTTGTACAGTAACCATTCTGCCAATTTTTGTATATGCTAAACTTTGATTATCTGATTCTAAAGTAAAACTTCCACTTGTACCTCCCGTAATTGCGGTAGTATGTATCCCTTCTTCATAATCATCGAGGGTGTCTGAATCACTACTTGCAATATCTGCCGTAAATTTGATACCACCGCCACCTGCACCTGCTAATTCTATTGAAGCGTCCGCCCCGTCTTGTTTTATATACAAGCCAACTGTATTGTCAGCACTTGCGTTGTCATTTACAATCGTTACAAGATTCCTTGTGCTATTATCTACAGCATCGGATTCTAAATATAAAATGCCTCCACCTGTTAATGCGTCAGCATTGGTAACTTGCATAATATTGTCCGATGTACATTTTGGGTCATCTAATGCAATCGCAACATTTGTACTATCTTGTTGTATTTTTAAAGGAATTGTATTAACAGCACTTACGTTGTCGTTTACAATATAAACAAGAGCTCTTGAGCTTCCACTATTTGAATCTGAAGCTACATATAACGCACTACCTGTTGTTAAAGCATCTGCTCGTATATCAAGAACATTATAAGTTGTACTTTCAGAATCAATCTTTATTGATTCTAAATTAAGGTCTTGGTCAATAAATAATGTAGCATCATTTAAAATTAAATCATCAGCTGAAGTATCCCATGTCATATTAGAGTTTGCTGTGTCGCCGTAAAATATAACATCATGTCCAGCATCATCTGCTCCAACTGTTAATGTTCCAATTAAAGTAGCTCCTACTGTACTACTATTAACTGTAAATACAGCAGTACCATCTGCTTGCGACACTTCAAACGCATTTGCATCGTTAGAGCCCGGTATCACCTCTACTTTGTTTGTTGCTAATTTTAAACCAAATGTAGTTCCGTTATCACCGTCTTTTATACTAAGTAAATTATTACCATTACCACCGCCATCGGTATCAACGTGAAGTAATTGTTCGTAGCTTGCCGCTACTGTTTGTGCTCCTAAAGCTGCCATAATCTTTTCCTTATATTATATCTTCCCATTTACGTTGTTCGTTATTCCAGATATCATTAATAGATGTCCATAAATCTCTAGTTAATCTAGCGGTTTGAGTTACTACCGAGCGTAATGTGTTAGCAATAGATAACACTACCAGTCTCCCTGATATGCTACTATAGTACCACTTGCTAATCTAAACCCAGTCCATCTTCCAAATATTGTCATACCCTGTGGGAATGTATTACTCGTGTCAATAGCATCGCCATTACCACTAGCTGTTCCTATGTATGAAGAATCTACTGGTGTTAATGTAGTAAAGGTCGTATCTTCTATAAATTGAATTGCTACAACCTTTTTACTTGTTATATCATCAGTACCATCTTCAAAAATTGCACCTAAATGACCGACTGTTTCGGTAACATTTAAAGCGCCAGTTTTTGTTACTTGTAATGCAGCGTAATCACCATCGGAACCACCCAGAGCTTCTAATACATCGTTTCTGACTGCAAGAGCCATAACACCTGTATCGCCAGAACTATGAGCTGCATCTTCTTCTTTACCTAAATTAGTAGCTCCAGTACCCGGTACAACACTTGTTACATCTACATCACCAATATCTACACCACTATTAGCTGCTAACTTACCGATAGCTGCGCTACCAGCGGGAAGTGATTCTCCAAATTTAATATCACCAATATATGTTCCATCTGATTGAGCTGAGATAGCAACTACATCTACTTGCATTTGACTACCACTTACAGCACCTTCAATAGTCTCTACAGCTTCTTCTATTTCTTGTGTATCAGTTTTAATTGCATCTAATACAGCATCAAATGTATCTATCTTTGAATTAGTAGATGTTATTAAAGTTTCAATTCCGTCTACGTGACCAATGATTGTAGATTGGTTTGCTGCTGTTGCTCCACCAGAAGGTAAAGCAGAAGATACGATATCTACTTGTGTATGACCAGCTGCGTCAACTAATGGAACTGTGTTAGTACCACTACCATCCGCTGCTGTGTTACTAAAGATAACAATCGAATCATTTTCTTTATCTATATCTACGGATAACTGAGAACCGTCAAGACTTACGTTATCAATATCAACTTTTAACGCATCTTCGCCTGAGTTTAAAACCTTGTTTAAAACTTCTTTAGTTTGAAATTTTGGAAAAGCCATATTTCTTTCCTTTACCCTCCACCACCGTCACTAAGACAATTATCTAATATCAAAAGGTCGGAGTACTCTCGTACCTCCAACTTTCTCTCGTTTACGTGTACCAAATTTAACTAATGCATCTTTCCATTTTCTTTCATGTACATTACCTAAATTTAAACTTGTGGTTGCTACAGCCGCATCATTTGATTGAGCTGCTCTATCCATAAATAATCTTGATTTAACATAATCAACAACATATAAATGTAATGAATTATCTAAATCTAAAGCTCCACTATTCGGAGTTGAAATACTAGTCAATGCATCAGGCTCAGCGTAATAATGAATTACTATACCCTCTATTACCGATTCATCAATCGCTTTTAAATCACCCAATTTAGAATGAATACTTGAAGAATCAGTTCCTTTAGTGGTAGTAATTGCTAAATTTTCACCATTTATAAACCATGACAACTTATTTTCAGGATAATCATAATTACTATTTTTAGTTCCAGTTCCTGCCGTTGGTGTAGTAATAGTAAATCCAGCGTTTACATCAGCTGCGTCGGTAACAGAACCTCGAACAGCATTTGTAACAGTTATAGTAGCTGTACTGACTCCTGTTGAAAAATCATCTTTAAGAGCAAGAGCAGTGCTAACAGCTGAAGCTACTACTGAATGAGCTGCATCAGTAGCTACACTTACTTTAATTCCAGTCCCACCTGGCGCTGGGTCGGTAGCCCCACTTCCACCTACTTCAATCCATACATAATAATCATTTTGTTCAAAATCTGTACCCATTCCTGATATAGTAAAATATTTACTTTGCAAGCTACCACTTGTATCACGTACACAAACTATCTGAGTTACTTCTGCTGCTAATGCCATTATACTAAGTCCATTTTAAGTGTTTCAGCATCCAATAGTCTTGGAATTTTAATATATTCCCCTGCCGAGTCTTTTACATCAACACGGTAGACCTTATTAATTTTTTGTCCTGAATTATCATCATTTAACGTATACCACATTTGGTCTTCTATTAAATCAGTTTTAGCATAAGATATTTTAGTATGATACATACCAGCTTCTACCAAAGCATCATTAATAATATTTAATACATATGTTTCGCCAACATCAGGAAATACTTGACGAACTCGTGATAAAACTTGTTTTGCAGTTATAGTATGTACAGCCATTATATAATTAAATCCTCATATTCATAACTAAAGTGTTCCCAATTATCTGTAATCAAATTCCAAGCATTGACTTCTTCTAACGAAGGAGTCGGGCCATAATTTTCATCATAACTAATTGAATTAGAAATTGTTACAGTTGACCATGATGGTGTAGAAATAGAACTTACAGAAGTCCATGATGGAGTTGTAACTCGACTTATTTCTGTCCAAATACCAGCCATTATTATCCACCATCATTTACTAAAGCGGCAACTTTAACTAAACAATTACCACTACTTGAAGCTGCGTGAAGATTAGCTATGTCAACTCCCGCTGCTCCTGTTTTAAATTTTAACACTATTGATTCATTTGGCCCAATCTCTACAACATCAAGTTGAGAAGCTGCATCTCCACCATCTAAGCACATATATATCTTTGCCGTAGAGGTAGTTGTTTTAGCCGTATCTGAAAAAGCTAAATTTTCTACACAAACCATTTTAATTTCATCAGTTGTTGCAAAAGCTGTTCCATCTGTAAAATCTCCAACTACCGCATCTGAACCATAATAAGTTCCAGTAGTATGGCCTCCTATTAAATCAGCACTACTGGCTGCAACTAAATATTCACCACCCCACCATTTTACAGCTGTAAATCCAGAAGAAGTATCTACTTCTAACTTTCCCCCTAAAGTACTTTTAAAATCATGGTGTATAGCATCTACCGAGTCAGTATCTGCATCAGCGGTAATAGTAATAACTGGTGTCATTGAAACGGCTCCTCTTGCTGTATCTGCCATTATTTATCTCCTTTATCGATTCTGAGGTGCTTGAGCACCAGTTAATAATTGTATTCCACGTTGATAGTCAGCTGATAATTGTTGATATTGGCCTGACAACCATTGATAATCAGTAGTTTGTTTTTGTATCTTCGCAGTATAATTTTGAATTTTAGAAGACACTTCAGCTTGATATTTTTGTAGTTCACTTGAATATTTTTGAAGTTTACTATTATTATCAGCAATAACGTCTTCCATTTGTTTAGCCGCATTGACTTGATTTAAATTACTTTTTGTTCTGAATATTTCTAATTCAGCCTGTAAATCTTGATTGACCTTAGTTACTTCTTCTTGAAACTCGGTTTGATACCTAACATTCTCCTTATTAAAATCACTTTGAGCTTCTTGCATTTTTGCGCTGAAATCAGAAATCTGAGCATTTATTTGTTGTAATTTAGCAGATGCTAATTCTGTATCTTCATCTGTCTCAATATAAGTAGTAACCTTAGCAAAATCAGCTGATGGAGAAACAGGAGATACGAATGTTGGAGCATTCCCACTTACATCTATCTTTGCAGGAACAACTACCGCTTCAGCTGTAGCATCAGTATAAGATACAGTACTTATTGATGGAACAACTGGAGCTGATGGTAAAGTTACATCAGATGGTAAAGAAGAAGATTTATTACTCATCATCTGCTGAAGTGCTTTTATAGATGCATAAATAACAACTAAATGTTCTGCTTCATCAGGAAATCCACTAATGCCAGAAGTACCAGCAGTTATATCAGCAACAGGATATTGAACTTCTGA